>ENA-OURQ01000982-OURQ01000982.1-human-gut-metagenome-genome-assembly--contig:-NODE-982-length-25755-cov-4.331946_pt1 | contig 25755 bp, 28 predicted proteins | sample MGYA00242105_ERZ508999 | MGnify/ENA primary metagenome ERZ508999 (study PRJEB26280, sample SAMEA2338771) | human gut metagenome | biome: human gut; feature: human-associated habitat; material: faeces...
AATCATGTGTGCAAAGAAGAATATGGAATAGAATTATTTTAATTTGCCTAGAGAGTTGAAAATATATGTATAAAACATGGTGACAGGTCAGAATTGACAGAGTTTTTCAAAATATGGTGGTTGTTTTGATCTATAGAGTCTAGTTGATAAAATTTATGTAAGATTACCGTTTTAATTATTATCCGTGTGGGAATCCAAAGAGATATATGGTTGTAAAGTTTGCAAATACATGTTAAAATGACTATAGCAATTTTTGTAACTGGTATTGGCCGTCGTGCCAGCAGCTTGGTACAATGGATATACTATGAGCAGGAGGACGACAGATGAGTAATTTTAAAGTAGAATTGAAAAAAGTAGTGGACGATTCCTATGAGGTACAGATCGGGAAAAATCTGATCCCGGAACTGGTGAAAGATTTAACCGGAGGGCTGGCAGGAAACATACATAAATTTGCAGTGATCACGGATTCTACCGTGGAGCCGTTGTATGGCAGACAGATCTGTGACAAATTAAATGAAGCGGGTGCGCAGGCAGAGTTGTTTGTGTTTCCTGCGGGAGAAAAAAGCAAGGTAAGAAAGACAAAGGAAATACTGGAGGACGCTATGCTGGCAAAAGGATTTCGGAGAGACTGCTGCGTTGTAGCCGTTGGCGGCGGCGTAGTTTCGGATCTTGCCGGTTTTGTGGCTGGTACGTTTGGCAGAGGAGTGCCTTTTGTAAATTATGCGACGACACTTCTTGCGGCAGCGGATGCTTCTATCGGAGGAAAGACTGCCGTAGATACAGATCTTGCGACCAATCTGATCGGTCTGATCTATCAGCCGAAAAAGGTTTATGTGGACATTGATACGTGGAAAACACTTCCGAAAAACCACCTGGTCAACGGAATGGCAGAAACGATCAAACATGCGTGTCTGGCGGATTTTGAATTATTTGAATATATTGAGGAAAACATTGATAAAATCTTACAGTGTGATCCGGAGGCGTGTGAATATATTTCCGAGAGAAACTGCAATGTAAAATATCAAGTGGTTATGAAGGATGAAAAGGAGAAGAGCCTGCGTGAGATTTTGAATCTCGGACATACGGTAGGACGTGCGATTGAGACGGTAAGCGATTACAAACTGCTTCATGGAGAGGCGCTTTCCATCGGAATGGTGGCACAGGTGACACTGGGATGTAAACTTGGATTCTTAACGGAAGAAGAAAGAGACCGCGTGATCGCATTGCAGAAAAAGGTGGGTCTGCCGGTAGAAATTCCGGATTATATTGACCGGGAGGCACTGGTAAAGAAATTGTATACCGATAAGAAAGTACGGGATGGCAAACTCCGCTTTGTCTTCCAGAAGGGCATCGGCAAAGTTATGACATTTGGGGAAGATGTGTATGCGAGACCGGTAGCGGAAGAGGAGATCCGCGAAATTCTTATGAATTTGTAAAAATGAGGGATAGGATTGAATAAACGACAGCTGGGCAGTGAAAAAGAAAAGCTTGCGGCAGAGTATTTGCAGGAACGGGGATATGAGATCGTTACCTGCAATTACCGCTGCCGGCAGGCAGAAATTGACATTATTGCAAAAAAAGAGGAATATTTGATTTTTATTGAAGTAAAATATCGTAAGAACAAACAATGCGGAGGAAGTCTGTATGCGGTTTCCCGTGCCAAACAACAGAAGATCTGCTATGCCGCAAGACACTTTATAGCAAGACACAACATTCCTCTTAACCACCCGATGCGGTTTGATGTGCTTGCCATCGATGGAGAAGAAATTATGCATATCAAAAATGCGTTTGAGACATACTAGTACTTGATTTTATTCGGAATATTTAGTAAAATATACGGATGGAGGAATTGAAATGAGTAAACCAATTGTAGCAATTGTTGGCCGCCCAAACGTAGGAAAGTCAACCTTATTTAATACACTTGCCGGAGAAAAAATATCAATTGTAAAAGACTACCCGGGAGTGACAAGAGATCGAATTTATGCAGATATCACCTGGCTGGATCACAGTCTTTCGCTGATCGATACCGGTGGTATTGAGATGGATAGCAAAGATGCAATGCTTTCCCATATGAGAGAACAGGCAAATATCGCCATAGAGACAGCAGATGTCATAATGTTTGTCACGGATGTCAGACAAGGACTTGTCGATGCAGACTTTAAGGTGGCAGATATGCTTCGCAAATCGGGAAAACCGGTTATCTTAGTGGTGAATAAAGTGGATAATTTTGACAAATTCATGCCGGATGTGTATGAGTTTTATAATCTTGGCATCGGAGAACCACATCCGGTATCGGCTTCGTCCAAACTGGGACTTGGTGATATGTTAGATGCCGTGTGGGAACTTGTGGATGCTGAAAAATTTGAAGAAGAGGAAGACGACCGTCCAAAGATAGCCATCGTTGGAAAGCCGAATGCCGGTAAATCGTCTTTGATCAACAAATTGATCGGAAAAGACCGCGTGATCGTGTCGGATATCGCCGGTACGACGAGAGATGCCATCGATACCGAGGTGGTGCGTGACGGAAAAGAATATATCTTTATCGATACCGCGGGACTTCGCCGGAAAAATAAGATCAAAGAGGACTTGGAGCGTTACAGTATCATTCGTACGGTAGCAGCGATCGAGCGATCGGATGTCGTCATATTGATGATCGATGCGGTGGAAGGTGTGACGGAGCAGGATGCGAAGATTGCCGGTATCGCACATGAACGCGGCAAGGGATTGATCATCGCCGTCAACAAATGGGATGCCGTGGAAAAAGACAATCATACGGTAAAAGAATATACCAATAAAGTAAGAGAAGTGCTTTCGTTCGTACCATATGCGGAGATTGTATTTATTTCTGCATTGACCGGTCAGAGAACGAATAAATTATTTGAATATATTGAAAAAGTAATTCAATTTCATTCCATGCGTATTCAGACGGGTGTGCTGAATGAGATTCTGATGGAAGCGGTAGCGATGCAGCAGCCGCCGTCAGACAAGGGGAAACGTTTGAAATTGTTTTACATGACGCAGGTGTCTACGAAGCCGCCTACCTTTGTACTGTTTGTAAACAGCAAAGAATTGATGCATTTTTCGTATCAGCGTTATATCGAAAACCGTATACGTGATACGTTTGGCTTCATCGGTACACCGATACGAATGTTCATTCGTGAACGGAAGGAGAAATAATCGTGAATTATATTATAACAGGTGTTATTATTTTAATCATAGGATATGCGTTTGGCTGTTTTTCTACCGGCTATTTTGTGGGAAAGAAAAACGGACTGGATATCCGTTTGACCGGAAGTGGAAATATCGGTACGACAAACGCATTGCGTTCGCTGGGAGCCAAAGCCGGGGCAATTACCTTTTTAGGGGATCTGCTCAAAGCATTTATCCCAACACTTGTGGTAAAATTTGCCTTTTGTCCGGCGATGGGATACGCGGATGATATTACTTACTTATTTACTCTTTTGGCAGGACTTGGTGTCGTGATGGGACATAATTTTCCATTTTATCTGCATTTCAAAGGGGGAAAGGGAATCGCTGTGTCCGCAGCAGTTATCGTAGTATCAAACCTTCATCCGGTGTTTATTGGAGTCGGTCTTGCTGTTTTTATTCTTGTTGTGGCAGTGACGAGATATGTTTCACTGGGATCATTGATCGTTGTATGGTATATTCCGATCTTTACTTTATTATATTATCGGGAAAGTGATCTTTTTCCGGTGATTTTAATCGTAAGTTTATTGTTTACGATTTTAGCTTACATAAAACATAAAGCAAACATTATACGTTTGATTCATGGTACAGAAAATAAGTTTGGTGAAAAAAAGGAGAAGAAGAGTGAAGAAAATTAGTTTTTTGGGTGCAGGAAGCTGGGGAACGGCGTTAGCAATCTTATGTGCGAATAATGGACATAAGGTAACAATCTGGTCAAAGATCAAATCCGAGACGGATATGCTTCGGGAAAAGAGAGAGCATGTAGATCGTCTTCCGGGAGTAAAACTTCCGGACAGTATCGAGATTGAAGATGACCTTGAAAAAGCCTGCACAGGACAGGATATTATTGTATTTTCGGTGGCTTCGCCGTTTGTCCGTTCGACAGCAGAACTGGCAAAACCATTTATCCGCGATGGACAGATTATTGTCAATGTCGGAAAAGGTATCGAGGACAAGACGTTGATGACACTTTGCGAAGTGCTTTCGGATGTACTTCCGATGGCAGATATCGCCGTACTTTCCGGACCGAGTCATGCGGAAGAGGTTTCCAAAGGAGTACCTACTACAGTTGTAGTCGGAGCAAAATCTGAGAAAACCGGTGTATTTATTCAGGATGTGTTTATGAGCGAATGTTTCCGTGTATACATCAGCCCGGATATGATCGGCATTGAACTCGGCGGTTCTTTGAAAAATGTAATCGCGCTGGCTGCCGGTATGCTGGACGGTATGGAACTTGGTGACAATACCAAAGCGGCACTTATGACCCGTGGTATTTTGGAGATCAGCCGTCTTGGAGTAGAACTTGGCGGTAAGATGGAGACGTTTTTTGGCTTATCCGGAATCGGAGATCTTATCGTAACATGTACAAGCAAGCATAGCCGCAATCATAACTGTGGTTATCTTCTGGGAAAAGGTAAGACGCTGGAAGAGGCAAAAGCAAAGATTAAGCAGGTTGTGGAAGGTGTGAACTGTGCGCAGGCGGCGATGGCACTGGCAAACCGTTATCATGTATCGATGCCGATCGTAGAACAGATCAATGCAGTTTTGTTTGAGGGCAAGACGACCAAGCAGGCATTAAAAGAACTTCTTGTGCGTGATCGTGTGAGTGAATACCGTACGCTTAGCTGGTAAAGACCGGAAAATAACTCCCCGGAAGTGTATTGAATAAAAATAAGAAAAACAGCCATACTATCGAAAAAAGGAAGGATGGCTGTTTTTTATGTGGGGAATTATTATTGGATTGATATCCGGGGCATTGATGAGTATCCAGGGGGTATTTAATGCGGAAGTAACAAAACAAAGCAGTATCTGGCTTTCAGCAGCATTTGTGCAGATCACGGCATTTGTGGTGTGCGCTCTGGCGTGGTTTATTACCGGGAAAGAGGGGGCGATATCCAGCCTGTTTCAGGTACAGCCGAAATACATGCTTTTAGGCGGCGTGATCGGGGCTTTTATCACATACACGGTAATTCAGGCGATGAATCAATGCGGACCGGCAAGAGCCGTTATGTTTATTGTTGCTGCCCAGTTGATCGTTGCCTATCTGATTGAATTGATGGGATTGTTCGGCGTTGATAAGCAGCCGTTTGAATGGCGTAAGATCATAGGCTTGATCGTGATGATCGCAGGAATCATAACTTTTAAATGGAAATAAGAAAAAACTAAAAGTTTTTGTTGTAAAAAAATCATTTCAGTATTACAATAAAGATGTGCATTTTTGATTGTTGTTCCTGGAGACAGGAGAGCAAATATATGAAACAAAATACGATAATATTGTTACTTGCAGTGGTAGGAATCTGTGTTTGCGGCGGCATCTGGTTGTGTCAGGGGAAACAGGTGCAGCCTGCGGAGGCGATTGTGTCAGAAGGGACGAATGATAGTTTGACGCAGCAAACGGCAGAGCCGGAGGATGGTCAGATTTATATCCACATAGTAGGGGCCGTAAAAAAGCCCGGTGTGTATACCTTTCAGAAAAAGCCACGTGTGATCGAAGTGGTTGAGAAAGCCGGCGGTTTTACAAAAGATGCGGTTACTGCTGAGATCAATCAGGCAGAACTTGTGGAAGATGGTACTCAGCTTGCGATTGCCTCGCAGAAGGATTTTAAAGAAAAAGACGGACAGCAGGCAGAACAGACAGAGACAGGAAAAGTAAATCTGAATACGGCGGCCAAAGAACAATTGATGACATTGACAGGAATTGGAGAAGCAAAAGCAATTGCGATCATAGCATATCGGGAAGAAAAGGGGAAATTTCAAAAACCGGAAGATCTGATGAATATACCGGGGATCAAAGAAGGCGTTTTTGACAAGATTAAATCCCAGATATGCGTATAAAAATAGGAATAGAGAAGATTGGAAAGGAAGAGAGTAAATGGCAAAGAAAGTTTTGGTGGTAGATGACGAGAAAATGATCGTCAAGGGACTGCGTTTTAGTCTTGAACAGGACGGCATGGATGTGGATTGTGCGTACGATGGAGAAGAAGCCTTGACGGCAATCAAGCAGAATACATATGATGTGGTCTTATTGGATGTGATGCTTCCAAAATTTTCCGGTTTTGATGTATGCCAGCAGGTTCGGGAGTTTTCGGATGTGCCGATTATTATGCTTACTGCCAAAGGCGAGGATATGGACAAAATTCTTGGATTGGAGTATGGTGCGGACGATTATATTACCAAACCTTTCAATATTCTTGAAGTAAAGGCGCGTATCAAAGCGATCATGCGCCGCAGTTCCAAACGCGAAGCAAAAGAACAGGAAAATTCGTCTATCCGCATGTTTGGAGCTATGAAAGTAGACATTGACAGCAGACGAGTATTTATTGATGAAAAAGAAGTAAATTTGACCGTAAAAGAGTTTGACCTTCTCGAACTCCTTATGAATAATCCAAATAAAGTTTACAGCAGAGAAAAACTGCTCAATGACGTCTGGGGATACGAATATCTCGGAGATGTCAGAACGGTAGACGTTCATGTAAGGCGGCTTCGTGAAAAGATAGAAAAGATACCGAGTGAGCCTAAATTTATACATACAAAATGGGGTGTTGGCTATTATTTCCAAGCTTAAAAACTTTTTTCATCAATTTAAAAGTACGCGTGTTCAAAGTCTTGGTGTGCTGGTAATTATTGGAATCATTCCTCTGATTATCTTTTCTGTTATTTTTTTGAATGTATTTCGTTCGCGAAGTATCAGTCAGCGGGTATCGGAGATTCAAGTGCGTGGAAATGTTATTTCCAATCTCATTGTAGGTTCCGGTTATCTGGCGGCAGGAGAACCAAGTGAAAAAGTAGATACCGAATTATCACAGGTCTCGGATATGTATGATGGGAGAATCCTTATCATCGATTCGAGACTGAAAGTGGTACGTGATACGTATGGACTGGAAGAAGACGGAATCGTCGTACTTCCGGAAGTGATTCAATGTTTCCGCGGGGAGGCGACAAAGATTGTAAATCAGCACAAAGATAATGTGGAGATCTATCTCCCCGTCGACAGCGCAGACCATAAATCCGTTTATGGTGTGATTGTTATGAATTTTTCGTTTCAGTCGATTCAGACATTGTATGACAATATCCGCACGGTCAGTATTTCCATTATTTTACTTCTTGCAGTGAACATTATCGTGATTTCCTGGCTTTACTCCGGACATGTCGTAAAACCACTGAAAAGTGTGGTACGTGCGATCGGACATATTGAATCCGGTGATTTCAGCGAACAGATGGAAGTGCGGGATAATATTGAGGTAGAGCAGATTTCGGATGCTATCAATTCCATGCTTACGAAAGTGCAGAATCTGGAAGACTCGCGGCAGGAATTCGTTTCTAACGTATCACATGAATTAAAAACGCCGATTACGTCAATCAAAGTTTTAGCAGAATCTTTGACAATGCAGGAAGATGTTCCGGTCGAATTGTACCGGGAATTTATGGGAGATATCAATCAAGAACTTGACCGCATGAATAAGATTGTCAATGACCTGCTGTCTCTCGTGAAAATGGACAAATCCGCGGTTCAGATGTCGATTGAAGAAGTAAATATCAATGAATTTATCGAGGGGATTCTAAAAGGAATTACGCCGATCGCCTCAAAGCGCAATATTGAGATTATCTTTGAAAGTGTGCGCCCGGTAAGTGCCCAGATTGACAGTGTAAAACTCGGAATGGCATTTACCAATATTATTGAAAATGCGGTGAAATACAATTTTGACAATGGCTGGGTAAAAGTTACGTTAAACGCAGACCACAAGTTTTTCTACCTACGCGTAGCGGATTCCGGCGTAGGAATACCGGAGGAACTTCAGGATCATATCTTTGAGCGCTTTTACCGCGTGGATAAGGCGAGATCCCGGGAAACCGGTGGAAATGGATTGGGACTTGCCATTACGAGAAATGCGATATTGTTGCACCGTGGTTCCATCAAAGTGCATAGTGTGGAAAAACAGGGTACGACGTTTGCGGTGAGAATCCCATTGATCTATCAGGCACAAGGAGGGAATTCATGATGAAACCGATTCGTTTTTTGAGTGTGTTAATGATTGTCCTTGTATTGTGCTGTGGGTGCCAAAGGACGGTGAATCCGGAACAAAAGGGAAATATTACCTTGTATCAGATGGCAGACGATGGTTCGAAACTGCAGTCAAGCGAATATGAAATTCAGGCAGATCAGGAAGATAATGTCGCCGTTATTCAGGAATTGTTAGACTGCTTTAAAAAGTGTGTGGCAATAGATAATTTCCAATTAAAGGAAAAACAATTAACGATTACATTCCTGTCTTCTTATTATAATCAGGATAAAATTGACGAAGTGTTGAATCGTGCCGCTATCGTAAAGACGCTCTGTCAGTTGAGCAGTGTGGAATACGTAGAATTTTATGTGGGCGACAATCCTCTTGTGATTGACGGAGAAACCGTAGGAATTATGAGTAAATTGTCATTTCTTGATTCCGTCGGTGGAGAAGGATATACACAGGAAAAATATGTAACATTGTATTTTTCTTCCAATGATGGAACGAAGATGCAGGAAATTACTACCAAATTGACACATGACATGACAGTACCGCTGGCACGTCTGTTGATCGAGCAGCTGCTGAAAGGTCCGAATGAGATTTCGGATGCCAATACTTCGGATGTAAGAGATACGATTCCGGCAGGAACAAAGTTAAATTCTTTGACAATCCGTGATCACGTGTGTTATGTGGATTTCAGTAAGGAATTTATGAATATGCAGGCGGATGTCAGCAGTGGTGTAGTGGTATATAGTATTGTAAATACATTATGTGAGTTGTCCGATGTAAACAAAGTGCAGTTTACGATTGACGGAGAACAGCAGGAGATATACGGGGATATTAAGAACTTTACAGGTTCGTTTGAACGAAATTTGGATATGGTTCAGGATGCCAGTAAAGGTTGAAAAAGGGGATGAAAGAAATAAGAACAAATCGACCATTGGTGATGTTCTTTTTCCTTGTGATGCTGGGAATTGTGATTTGGAATCAATTTCGTGACAATTCCCGGGAAAACTGGGAAGAAAAATTATTTACATGCAGCGGAATTGTCGAAACGATTCAAATGTCGGCTTCGGGAAGCAAAATGCTAACGTTATCTCAGGTAAAACCGCAAAGTACCGGAACAGATAAAAAGAATTCTTTGAGAAAAATACTTCTTTATGAAAAATCAGATCAAACATCAAAACAAAATTTATTTTCCCAAATCCAGATCGGAAATGAAATCCAGGTAACAGGAGAGGCAGAGAGTTTTGAACAGGCGGGAGATCCGGGACAGTTTGATGCCCGTTCGTACTATGAGGCAATGCAGGTAGATGCACGCGTATTTGTGTCACATATTCAGATTCTGAACGTTTCTTACAACCCGGTAAAACAATTGCTGTACGAGTGGCGGACTAAGGCGATGCAGCAACTGACTGCGGCAATGGGAGAACGAGATGCGGGATTGCTTGGGGCAATGATTCTTGGAGACAAATCTCAACTTGACAGTGAGGTGAAGGAATTGTACCAGCAGACCGGAGTGGCTCATATGCTCGCTATATCGGGCTTACATATTTCTCTTTTGGGGATGGTTTTGTTTGACTGGTTACGCAAACATCTTCTTCCGATGAAAATGGCAGCAATTGTTTCCCTGGTTCTTTTGCTTTTGTATGGACAGTTTACCGGATTCCCGGTGGCGACATCCCGAGCGGTCTGGATGCTGTGTATCCGTCTTGTGGCAAGATATATCGGAAAACCATACGATGGATTAACAGCACTGGCGGTCAGTGGAAGTGTGATCTTATTGCAAAATCCCTTGCAGTTATTCCAATGCGGATTTGTTTTGTCTTTTGTCGCTGCCGGTGGGATCCTGATCTATCAGGAGATGACAAAAAAGAGGCAGAAACGGATGAAAGAATGGCAGAAAACGTTCCTTTCTACGATTTGGACATTTTTCCTGACGCTTCCGGTTATGTTCTGGTATTTTTATGAAACATGCCCGTATGCAGTCATTGCCAATCTTATTTTACTGCCATTGTTATCGGTTCTTCTGGGGATTGGGATTTTGGGCTGTGTGCTCTGTTTTCTGTCTCCGCTTGCGGGCGGTTTTATCCTTGCGACAGCACATTGGATCCTTGCCTTTTATGAATTTGTCTGCAAAGGAATTCAGGCACTTCCGGGCAGTACATGGGTTATGGGACGGCCGGAACTTTGGAAAGTGATCGTTTACTATATATTTTTACTTCTATCAGTGTATATGCTGGCTCAGTATAGAGATAAGAGAAAGGCAGGATTTTGTATGGCAGCACTTTGTTTTGTTCTTGGCTCTTTTCGTCCGGCATTTGAATTTCTTTACATTCAGATGGATGTGGGGCAGGGCGACTGTGCCTGTCTGTTTCAAAATGAAAAAACATATCTGATCGATGGGGGAAGTACATCGGAAAAAGAAATCGGAAAATACCGCATCGCTAAGATGCTGAAGTATTACGGGCGAAATGATATTGATGCTGTTTTTGTTACCCACGGCGATGAAGACCATGTGAATGGGATTGAAGAATTGGCAGAGCGGCAGGAAAAAGAAGGGATTAAGATTCGCCGGATCCTTGTTCCGGATCTTCAGGAAAAAGAAGAAGGACTGCAGAAGTTTATACAGACGGTAAGCGATAAAAAGATACCGGTCGCTGCGATACATAAGGGACAGCAGATCCTAAGCGGAAAATTGCAATTACGCTGTCTTCATCCTTCTTCAGAATACGAATGGGAAGATGCCAATGACTGTTCGCTGGTTTTTGATCTTACCTATGAGAATCTGTCTATTTTGACGACAGGAGATCTGGGGATGCATGGCGAGGAAAATATGACGTTTCCGAAAAAAGGGTATGACGTATTGAAAGTGGGACATCACGGCTCGAAAAATTCTTCTACGGAAGAATTTTTGCAAAAATGCAGACCGCGCTATGGTTTTATCTCGGCAGGACGAAACAACCGCTATGGACACCCTGCGAAAGAGACATTGCAGCGGCTGGAGGCGGTTTCCTGCCAAAACTGGAATACGGCACAGAAAGGTGCGTTGTTTGCAGAATGTAAAAAAGGCCGGAAGCGATGCTGGTATTTTAAGCATTGAGAGAATGCCGCAGATGTGTTATACTGTAACTATTCAGGACGCCCCTCCTCCACATTCGCATTTCGAACACTTCGTGTTCTTTTCTCGCCTTTGACAAGGCTAAAAATGCTCATATGTGGAGGGGAGCCCTATTAGGATCTCAATGTATGGAAATCAAAGTCTCTTACGTGCAAGCACGACGATTCATTGATTTCCATACATTGGATCCTGAATAGTTACGTTATACTTAAGAATGTGAATTTATGAAGATGAGGTGAAACGATGCTGACAATAGATGCCCAGTTAAAAAACGGCGATCTTTCCCGTTTTCAGCTTTTATATGGAGAGGAAGCGTATCTGGTCCGCAATTATAAAAATAAATTGAAACAGGCATTGTCTGTGCCGGGAGATGATATGAATGCCTCGTATTTTGAGGGAGAAAAATTTTCTGTGGAAGAAATGCAGTCAATCGGCAATACACTTCCGTTTTTTCAAGACAAACGTCTGATTTTGATCGAAAACAGCCAGGCATTTAAAAAGGCGACCGATCTGGTCGAAGTATTGGAGCAGTTTCCAGAGACTACATTTGTAGTCTTCGTGGAAAAACAGATTGATAAGAGAAATCGTTTGTATAAATGGATTCAGAAAAATGGCTGCATTACAGAATGTACGCTGCGTTCCGAGGTCGAACTGGTACCATGGATCGCGAGATATCTGTCCCAATATGGGAAAAAGATTTCCAAACATACGGCAGAACTTATCGTATCGCGTGTGGGATTTCAGATGGATCTCTTGTCCTGTGAACTTGATAAATTAATCGGGTATACGGGAGAACGTGAGGCTGTTACAGAAGAAGATGTGGAGATGATCTGCTCGGGGCAGACCGTGGGAAAACTGTTTGATATGATGGATGCCGTTATTGCCGGACAGCAGGAGAAGGTATTTACCCTTTATGCGGATCTCTTGGAATTAAAAGAGCCGCCGCTTCGTATCCTGCATATGTTAGGCCGCCATATCAATATTTTACTTCAGGTAAAAGAACTGGGACCGCGCATGTCAGACCGCGATCTGGCAGCGAAAGCCGGGATTCCCTTTTTTACGGTAAAAAAATATCGCGGTCAGGAACGGCATTTTACCAGAGAACGGCTCATGGAACTCATGGAACTTCGGGCAGACTTGGAAGAGCGGTTTAAGACGGGAAGAATGCAGGAAAATCTTATCGCGGAATTCTTTTTGACAAAAGCATTGACAAATGCTTGAAAAAATGTTACAAATATAGAGGTGCTTTTTTGAAAAAGACACATTCGGAGACGTATCGAAGTGGTCATAACGAGAACGACTCGAAATCGTTTTGCCTTCACGGGCACGAGGGTTCGAATCCCTCCGTCTCCGCTGTAAAAAATGGCAGAAAACGACGGAAAACCGTCGTTTTTTGTTTGAAAATCGAAAGAATGTTCTGATTATTCGATGGTTATTACCCCAAAATACTAGGAAAGGAAATGCTTTATGTTTATTAAAAGCAATTTATAAAATAGTGAAATGCAAAAATGGGGGGCATTTCACTATTTTTATTGAAAAAATTTTTTTTAGTGGTATGATAAAAGAAATATTAGTTTGACATGCAGATTTTTTTGCGTGTCTTTTTTTTATTTCGAGGAGGGAAAAGATGAGTTTAGACATTTACACTTCTTTGTGCAAAGAAATTGACGATCTTGAAACAACGATTATGCAGATCCGCGATTCTATCGAAAATTATTTAAAGGCAACAGACGCATTTTCTGGTCCGTCATCTGATTTAAAAAGCATGGATTACTCCGCAGATCGCGTGAAAGGTGGAACCCAGAAACTATCTTTTGCAGAAGCACTTACGCAGATATCAAATCAGCAAGATATCCTGCAAGAGCAGTTAGAGCGCTTGGCTAAGTTGAAAAGGATTAAACAATTATTTGACAAAACCTACGCTAACAATCAAAGTACGGTTCAAGCAAGACTTGTTTATCTTCGAAAAGTAAAGGGATATACGCAGAGACAAACGGCGGAGATGTTAGGTTACTCAGAGCGCCAAATTCAGCGCATTGAAAAAAGTTTGAAAAAAAATGAAAAAAACTATTGACATAGGGCACACCCTATGCTATACTATAATCATAGTAGGGAAGGGAAATAAAGAAAAGGAGGTAAAACCGATGAGCGGAAAGAGAAAAAAACGCTTACATAAAAAGTTGAAAACGGTTGCATTGGTGTTCACAATAATCCAGACAATTACATCAATTGTCGCAACTATCGTTTCACTTTTTAAGTAAGCGTATCGGGTGGGAGGGGCGAAAGCCCTTATCCCTTAACGATATTATAACTGCCATCGGGAAAAAAATCAATGCAGAAAATAATAATTTTGCTTCAAAGTGTTTCATTGATTACAATGATTATTTTGTTAGCAACAACAAAGTTCATGTGGTTGGCTTTAGCCATTGCCTTGACATTGATTTCAATTATATTAAATGTCATTGTACTATCACAAAAGAAAGAAGGATGAAGATGGGAAACAATCAAACAGAAGCAACTAAAAGATACCGAGAGAAAATCGGTGTAATTTCAAAGTCATATCGCCTTAAAAAGGAATTGACGGAGAAATTTGCACAGGCTTGTCAGCAAAATGGAGTTTCGCAGGCAAGCCAGATATCAAAGATGATGCAGGCATACATTGACGAAACAAATGAAAAAAAATAAAGATGTCGTGGAAATGTCGTGTTGACCTGTGTTATTATGATAGCGTGAAAAAGTTGCAGGAGAGAGCAGCCATCATTGAGGTGGCTGCTTTTCTTATGCCGGAAAGTGAGATGAGAATGTATGAACACGGTGCAGCCAATTCGTGATTTGGGAAAAGTAAATGACATATATGATTATCTCAGCAGTCAGAACAAACGTAATGGATTACTGTTTGCCTTTGGTATTTATACAGGCTTGCGAATATCTGACATACTTTGCATCAAAGTAAGGCAGGTCAGAAATCAAAAGTATCTGTCAATTCGAGAAAGAAAGACAGGAAAAGAAAAAAATATTCGCTTGAATCAGTTTCTCAAAGAAAAGATTGATGAGTATATCGCGGATATGAAGAATTATGAATATCTTTTCTATGGTGAAAAGAAAACCAAACCCATGACACGGCAGCAAGCCTATAATATTTTGTCGAAGGCGGCAGAAAAATTTGGCGTGGGTGCAGTTGGTACACACACCCTGCGAAAGACATTTGGATATCATATGTATCAAAAGACACACGATGTTGCTCTGCTGATGGATGTATTTAACCATGACGATCCGTCAGTTACATTGAGGTATATCGGTGTTAATCAAGACACGAAAGACAAGTTATATTTGGACGTTGATTTGCTTCAATAGTCCTTTTTTTATTAAAATAAACGGAAATTCGGATAATTGCGCCAAAACATTTGACATAAAAAGAAAATGTAAAATGCACATTGAAATTTTTTTGGACACTTATTAGAAGAAAAAAACTTTTGAGCATTTGACAGAATTACAGATATGTCAAATAGAAAAGAGAGCAAAAAGAGGGTCAGATTCTGACACAAAAACCCCCGATTTTTGCCAAGGTACTGTGGGACTAAAATTGGATTGCGGGTCGACGAAATTCCCGATCCTTGTCTAGTTTTAAAATTAAAAAATTGGCGGTTGCCGTTTCCGTTGGAGGTGATTGAGTGGTGTCCGAAACAAAAAAAGTTGATGATATATCTGCAATAACAGTGAATGCGACAGTCCTTGCGGATATCATCGGAGTAACAGACCGTCGTATCCGTGGACTTGCGGAAGAGGGGATTCTGGTGCGTGCGTCCAAAGGGCGCTACAACTTAAAAGAATCCCTGATAAACTACATACTTACATTGAAAGTGGCGAGAGAAGAGCCGGCATCGTCTGGTGATGACTTCTTAGATTTGGATAGCGTAAAGGCCAAGCACGAAGTGGTTAAGATGCAAATGTCTGAACTCAAACTTCATTTGATGGAAGGCACAATGCATAAAAGTGAAGATGTCCGGGCGGTGATGTGTGACATGCTGGTTGCTTTTCGGACAAAACTCATGAGCCATCCATCAAAAGCCGCACCGGTTCTTGCAAACATGTACGATGCGGCGCAGATTCAGACATATCTTGAAAAAGAGATGACTGATATCTTGATGGAACTGCGACAGTATAATCCAAAAGAGTTTTATAATGACGATTATGTAGATTTGGAGGACGGTACAGATGATTCATAAGATTGATTATAAAACCGTTCATTTGTTTGAAAAGATATTTGAAGTTTTGGAACCGCCGAAGCCCTTGACGATATCTTCGTGGGCTGCGGAAAAGAGAAGACTGTCAAGAGAGGCATCGGCAGAGCCGGGGCGTTGGAATCTTGACCGGGCACCATATCAAAGAAGTATTATGGATGCAATAAGCAGTCCCGGACTAAAACGAGTAGTGTTAATGACATCGGCTCAGATCGGAAAGACAGAAATGCTGCTTAATACGATCGGCTACTATTCAGAACATGATCCCTCGCCGATCATGGTAGTCAATCCAACAGATGCGATGGCGCAGGCTTTTTCGAAAGACAGACTGGCACCGATGATTCGTGATACAGAGTGTTTAAAAGAAATATATGGAATGGCAAAAAGTCGTGACACGGCGAATACGATTTTGCATAAACAATTTCCGGGCGGACATATCACGATGATTGGAGCCAATGCGCCAACCAATTTGGCATCCCGTCCCATTCGGATATTGCTTTTAGACGAGGTAGACCGTTATCCGGCATCGGCTGGAACAGAAGGTGATCCGGTCGATTTGGCAGACAAACGAACAACCACTTTTTGGAATCGAAAAGTGGTTCTGGTATCAACTCCAACAGAGAAGGGAGTTAGCCGGATAGAAAAAGAATATTTGAAATCATCGCAGGAAGAATGGTGTGTACAATGTCCATATTGCGGAAAGTATACGCCGTTTAAATGGGATAACCTTGACTTCAAAGATATGATGATGAAGTGTGATCACTGTGAAGAAAAACTGTCCGAAGATGAATGGAAAGAACAGCCGGGAATGTTTGTCGCACAAAATCCTTCCGTCACGGCTATAAGAGGTTTTCATCTGAACGAAATGGCTTCACCTTGGAAACGATGGAAAGATATTAAGCAGGCCTATCTGGATGCGGTAAAGGATAAAAAAGAAAATGGCTCGGATTACAAATTGAAAACGTGGGTCAACACTTCGCTGGGAGAACCATATGAAGCAATGGGCGCGAAAGCAGATATCAATGATCTGATGAAGCGCCGTGAAAAGTATACGGCGGAACTCCCGCAAGGGGTACTTCTGCTTACGGCAGCGGTCGATGTACAGGATGATCGTCTTGAACTCGAAGTGTGTGGCTGGGGTGCCGGATATGAATCATGGGGAATCACTTATGAAAAATTATATGGTAACCTGGAAAAAAATTTCATATGGGAAGAACTGGAGGCGTTCCTTTCCAAACCATTTACGTTTGAAGATGGCCAAGCGTTAAATATAGCATGTACATTCATTGATACCGGTGGACATTTTACGACGCAGTCATACAAGTGGTTAAAAACAATGCAGCGCAAAAAGAAAATGATCTTTGGTATTAAAGGAATGGGATCAAATGGGATTCCCCTGCTGCACAAAAAATCAACGCATAATGAGTACAATGTACCGATTCTGATGCTTGGTGTTAATGCCGGCAAAGAGACGGTTTTGTCGAGGCTGTATATCACCGAATATGGACCGGGATATTGTCACTTCCCGGATAACATTGACCGTGGGTATGATCAAAAGTATATGAATGGTTTGACATCCGAGCAGAGAATCATTAAAGAGGTAAAGGGCAAACAGAAAGTCTGCTGGGTAAAAAGATCCGGTGCGAGGAATGAGCCTTTCGATTTGAGAAACTATAACACGGCAGCAGTAGAATTTTTGAATCCGAATTTTGCAGTGTTAGCTAAAAAAGTCAGTGAAGGAATTAATTATATGCAGCCACAGAGAACGGTGGCGGGAAAAAGAAAATCCGGTGTAGTGAGCCGGGGGATTCAATAATTGAGGAGGATGAACATGAATGCAAGTGAAAAGCAAAAGAGACTGGAGCGGTACCAGAGGCAGAGAGAGTTATATCTAAAAGCGGAAGAAGCCGTGCTGATAAGCCAGTCATATACGATAGGAACCCGGACTGTGACAAGAGCAGATCTGACCGAGATACGAAAGGCAATCGAGTATCTTGACGAAAAGATCGATGAATTAGAGAGCAGCGGAGGAAAACGAAGAGTTTTCCGTGTGATTCCGAGAGATCTTTAGGAGGTAGATTATGAATGTGATTGACCGGGCAATTGAATGGATGGCTCCGGAGCATGCTTTGAGACGCATGGATGCCAGAAATCGATTGCAAATGATTCGAAGGATAAAAAACTCTGGATACGATGAATCCGCTGCAAGCAGGAAAAAGAATTATGGCCGGGGATGGAACCCAGCGAATAAGTCACCACAAGAAGATATTGACAAAAATCTTCCAACATTACGCGCAAGAAGTAGAAGCCTTGTTACTTCTGCGCCACTTGCCACAAGTGCCATCCGAACAAACCGAACGAATATCGTCGGAAGCGGAATACGGCCGGCACCAAAAATTGACTTTGACCGGCTTAATTTATCCGAAGAAGAAGCCCAGCGCTGGCAGAAGAACACACAGCGAGAGTTCAATGTATGGGCAGAATCGAAGCACTCGGATCTTCGAAAATTAAATAATTTTTATGAAAATCAGCAGCTTATATTGATGAATCAGCTGGTTAATGGAGATGCCTGCTGCATCTTTACATATGCAGATAAAAAGGATAATCGGTTTATGCCGTATGATCTCCGGCTGAACATCATCGAGAGTGACCGCATATGCACACCGGGAACGACAACGAATGTAAATCTTTTTTATAAAGATCCAACCACACACAACCGTGTATATAACGGAGTGGAGATTGATGACAAGGGAGCAGTTGTAGCATATCACATCTGCTCGGCGTATCCCAATTCGAATCTGAACATAAAAAAGGAATGGGTTCGAGTAAAAGCCTATGGTGAAGAAACCGGTTTGGAAAATGTGCTGATGATTTTTGATTCCGAACGCGCAGAGCAGTATCGAGGTGTTCCGTATCTGGCACCAGTCATTGAGAGTTTAAAACAGTTGACTAGATATACAGAAGCGGAGTTGATGTCTGCGGTGGTAAGTTCTTTCTTTACGGCATTTGTGAAAACGGAGGCAGATACCGGTGAGAATCCTTTTACAGGAATGATACCGGAGGAAGATTCCGTGTCAAATTCTCAAACACATTACGAGATGGGACCGGGAGCAATCAATGTGTTAAATCCGGGAGAGAGTGTGGAGTTTGGCGATCCAAAGCATCCAAACGGCAACTTTGATATGTTCGTATTGAGCATGGCTAAATATACCGGAGCGGCGTTGGAGATTCCGGTGGAATTGCTGACCAAAAGCTTTACAGCATCATACTCTGCATCAAGAGCTGCTCTTTTGGAAAGCTGGAAGATGTTCCGAATGCGCAGGCAGTGGCTTGTCAATGATTTTTGCCAGCCAGTATACGAAAGATTTTTGATGGAAGCAGTAGCTTCGGGGCGGATTATCGCACCGGGCTTTTTTTATTCTCCGGTGGTTCGAAAAGCATGGAGTGCCTGCCAATGGAATGGACCGGCACCGGGAATGATCGATCCTGTGAAAGAATTACAGGCCGCTAAACTTAAAATTGATCTTGGCGTATCTTCTCGTGAGAAAGAAGCTATTGAGATCAATGGAACAGAGTTTAACGACAATATCCGTCAGCTGGGGAAAGAAGCTGAATTGATTAGAAACTATATCGGAAAGGAAGAAGAGAATGAATAAATTTTGGAAATTTCAAAACAGCAAATATGCGGATAATGAAGCGGAGTTATATCTTTACGGAGAAATCTGTTCAGAAGAACCGTGGTGGGATGAGGATTATGTTGCGTATCGCCAATTCATACGAGAATTGAATGATGTGGAAGCGGATACGATTCATGTTCGAGTCAACTCACCGGGTGGCGACGTAATGTCTGCATTTGCTATTTTTAGTCAGTTAAAGGCCTGCGGAAAACACATTGTAGCGCATATTGACGGAATGTGTGCATCGGCAGCAACGATTGTCATCATGGCAGCAGATGAAATTATTGCTTCCTGTAATGCTATGGTACTGATCCACGATCCACTTGTAGGACTGGTTGGTTACTACAATGAAACGGATTTGAAAAAAATTATTGAAGATATGAGTGTGGTTAAAGAGAGCATTATTGCTTCATATCGTAGCAGAATTTCAGATATCAGTGAAGAAGAATTTTCAACGCTTATGAGCGAAGAAAAATGGTTGACGGCACAGGAGGCAGTTGACCTCGGATTGGTAGATGAGATTGCATACTCAAATATTTCAGATATTCGCGATTGCGGAAAGTATATTATGGTCAACTCAGTTCGAGTGGATAAGAACCATCTGAGTAAAGAGCCAGATAAGCGTTTTACCCAAAATGCTAATCATAAAACAACAAATAAGCCTATGGAAAACAAACAGATCAAAGGAGGTAACAAGAATATGGGCGATAAAAATGTAACAATTAAGACGGTAGCTGATTTGCAGAATGCTTACCCGGAACTGTGTACAAGCATGGTTCAGGATGCCGTAGATCAGGAACGCAAAAGAATGAAAGCACTGGATGATATCGAAAATGCGGTACCAAAAGAAATGCTGGCAAAAGCCAAGTACGAAGAGCCAAAAGATGCAAAGGAAGTAGCATATGAAGCTATTTTGGCAGAGAAAAAGGTTGGTGCAAACTTTATGGAAAGTCTACAGCACGATGCAAAAAACAGTGGTGCAGAAAAAGTACCACCGGCACCAAAAGATATCCAGGATGATGAGCCGGGAGAAAACACACCGGAAAATGATGACGAAAAGCAAGTCAATAAAAAGCGAGTTAATAAATTAGCGACCGCTTTTGAAAATGTTCAGAAAAAGAAAGGAGGAAAATGAGATGGACTTGTTTGAAAAAATTGGTGAATGCAAGCCGGACAATCTGATTGCAGGAACAAAGTTTGGATTTCTGACAAGAGGAATCAAACTGGCAGCAGGACAGGGTGTTTTGAAAAGAGGAACACTTTTGTATGACAAAGGCGATGGCACATATGCGATGTTTGACGCCTCTGTCGAAAAAATCGTTCCGAGCGGTATACTGACAGATAAGGTGGATACCGGAGCATCTACTTCGGGAAATGCTGTTGTCGCAGAGGAATATATCACAGGAACCTTTAATTTGGCAGCGGTTACTGCGGCAAGCGGTACAACCGTGGCAAATTATACAGAAGAGCTTAGAAAACTCGGTATCTTTTTAAAGGAGGTAGAATAAAAGATGGTAGATTATACAACAAGAGAGATGATGGAAGCAATCCGTCTCTCTGTAACAAATAGTAACTTTTTGGTGAGAACCTTTTTCCCAACAGTAAAAACGCATCTTGCAGAAAAGATTGAAGTGGATGTAAAAAAAGGTGGACGTAAGATGGCGCCATTTGTATCCCCACGTCGTGGAGGTAAGGTGGTTACAAGAGAAGGATTTCACACAAATCAAATCCAGACTCCGAAACTTGCGCCAGAACGCTTGGTAACAACAGACGATGTGACAAAGCGTGGTTTTGGTGAAAATGTGTATACGACAATGTCTCCAGAGGAGCGAGAGGATGAACTTTTGGCACAGGATACTTTGGAGATGCAGGAGATGATCGATCGCAGAACAGAGTGGATGGCTGCCAAGGTATTGACGACAGGCGGTTTTGATGTTGTTGATGAAAAAGAGGGCATTGATATCCATGTGGACTATAACTTTACGAACCAGGAAGTTCTTAGCGGCACAAATAAATGGGATAATGAAGCCTCGGATCCGGATGCTGACTTGCTTAAGTGGTCTCTTGCGGTGACGAAGGCGTCGGGTGTAAAGCCGGATATTCTGTTGTGCGATTCTAAGACGATGCGTCTATATCTGAACCATGCAAAAGTGATAGCAAAAGCCAATATTTTGAACGTCAACGATACACGCATTGAGCCGAAAATCATTGATGCAAATGTGACGTTCCATGGGCGGATTGCAAGCCTTGGTTTGGATTTATATTCTTATGATGAATGGATTGATGATGAGAGCAATCCAGGCATGCAGGTGCTCCCATATGGAACGGTCATGCTGGCAAACAGTAAGGGAATCGGAACGGTTCACTATGGCGCAGTGACGCAGGCAGAACCCGGACAGGGATTTGTTACGTACGAAGCACAGTCTGTTCCAAAACATATCGTAGATGAAGACAACGATATCGAGAAACTGCGTATGACTTCCAGACCACTCCCGGCTCCGGATGATGTGGACAGCTGGGCTATCTTGGTCGTAGCATCGTAGGAGGTGTCAGTTATGATTTATAAAGTGCGAACACATATTACGACTCCAACAAAAAAGTATCATCCAGGAGATATTCTTGGAGATGAGTTTACATCGGAAGAAATTGAAAGATTTTGTTCCTGCCGTGCAATCTGCGCGGTAGGAAATGAACCGGTGTCAGATTCTGACACCGCGGGACAGGAATCTTCCGAAACGGAAGATGATAAGATTGATTTGCTTGGAGAAGAGGAACTGAAAAAGTTATCCAACAAAAAAGCCATCATGCAGTACGCGGAATCTATCGGTATGGATCCGATGGAAGAGTCACTGACACGTCCTGAAATGATTGACAAGGTACTTGCCTATCAGGAAGAGGTTTTTGAATAATGACATTCAAAGAACTTCAAAGGCAAGATATTCTTGATGTATTCATCAATACGGACGAATTTGGCGAGGTGCATGATGTAAATGGCAGAAATGTTAAGATTGTTTTGGATGACTTTGAACTTCTAAAACGAGAGAAATATAAAAGCACGAATGAACGAGCCGGAGTGGGAGTAAAACGTGGTCTGCTATATATTAAGGCAGCAGACTATGGCAGACTCCCATTGTCAGGCAGAAAATTGACGATAGATAATCAACCATTTGAAGTCGAGAATGCAGTGAATGAAAGTGGTGTGTATTCGATTCATATAAGGACGGTGAAACAGTAATGGGCGAAAGTATTGAAATATATCTTGATGGGATGAAGGAGTTGCAACGTGATTTTTCCACGTTGAGAGTATCTGCTCCGGAGATTGTAAGATTAGCAGTCAATGAGACGGCAATCAAAGCAAGACAAGATTTGTACGAAAAAGCGGACACTACTTATAAAGTCAAAAAGATTAAATTTAATAAATCGCTCAAACTTATAAAGGCGTCCAACAGTACTTTGACAGCCACTATCAGCACAGAAGGACGTCCATTGGCATTAGCAGCTTTTGAGTATCGCCGGCACACAAAAGGTGGCCGGGCGGCAATGGCACATCAGCTACAGACGACAAGACCGGTCCAGTTAGGTGAACCAGGGCATCGTGCGTTTGTGGCGAGAATGCCAAATGCGAGTGGACCGGGGCATCTTGGCATTTTTGTTAGAGAAGAAGGTACGCAGATGAAAGATAAGCCAAAAAAGGAAAAAATTAGAGAGTTTTTTGGTTCCGGTGTTCCAGTCATGGTTGGAGGAAAACGTGTGTATGGTTCGTTGAGCAACGAGATTGAAAATCAACTAAAGTATGCACTCCGAAGACATGCAGAACGTGTGCTAAAATCTATGGAGGGCTAAATGTTTACAAATTATTCGTTATTGGATAGCTTGGTCGAAATATGCAAAGAAATATTTCAGAATGAAAGATTTCCGGATTCTCAGAGAAAAGGAAATACGACAAAACTTCATATCTATCAACAAAGCATACCCGTATTAAATTCACAGCAGTATGACGAAACGCAGGAGGAGTTAGAGAGCGGCTTGCTCAATGATGTGGCGGATATCATCCCGTTCCCTTATTTGATTGTTGATTTGAATGAGGGAAGTTTTAGTGTGAGAAATGGACCGGGGAAAACTTCCGTGAACTTTTGGATTGGCATTTATGATGATGGAAAACTGCGAAACGGTGGATTGTACGTCTTGCATGCCATTCAAAAGATTGGGGAGTACTTTCAAAAAAATCCTGCATTTGCTGGGTATGAGGTAGAAGAGCAGGTTAAGTGGAGCACAGACAATGAAGGAAATTATTATTTTGGTGTCGTATCTATGGACATCAAAATCCCAGGAATAGAAAGAGAGGAAAGTGACTGGTTATGTTAAAAAAAAATAATGATAACAAAAAGACAGCGGCAAAAATTCCGGTTAGTAGAAAAAATGCGAGCAATCCATCCATCCCTGTGATGTATGTAGGTAGCAGTATTAGCGGAGTTTGTTCACACGGAGACATTTATAAAGATGGTCTTCCGGAAAGTGTACAGGAAGTTGTTAAAACACAGAAGGCGATATCATTCCTTATCGTTCCGATAACCAAGGCAGGAGATGCGTTAAAGGAAGTCAAAGAGAAGGGAAGCCGTCTGTACTGTATCAATGAGGATGTGCAGAAAAATTTTGAAGCGAAAGGAGAATAGTTGTTATGTATTATCATGGAGTTCGAACAGAAGAGAAAGCTACATCGATGCCAACTGTGGCAGTGGTATCCTCCGGATTGCAGGTGGTTATCGGTACCGCACCGGTGCATATTCTGGAAAATCCGGAAAAGGTAACCAATGTACCGGTGCTTGTTGAAGATTATGAAGATGCGGTGGAAAAAATCGGATATAGCGACGATTTTGACAAATATACTATTTGTCAGAGCGTGAGCGCAAACTTTGAATTGTTACAGACATCGCCAATTGTATGCATCAACGTGTTGGATGTAACCAAAAACAAAAAAGCGATGGATGAGATTTCTTTGGATACGACGGCAAAAAAAGAATATACATTCGACAGCTCGGACGTAATCTTGAAGAGTATCGTTGTAAAAAAAGAAAGTGATACGCTGGTGCGTGGCACAGATTATCTTCTGAATGTCGGAGATGATTTAAGAATCACGATTACGATTATCAACGAGACAGTGACAGGGACGCTTACGATCACGGCCGATCAGGTGTCTTATGAGGCAGATGACATGGCTTTGCAGATTATTGGTGGATATTCCGCGGCAACTGGCAAGAATAGCGGTATCTCGTGTGTCAACGATGTGTTTCCAAAATTGCAGCAGGTGCCGGGACAGATTTTGGCACCAGGTTACAGCCAAAAGAAAGAGGTGGCGGTAGCCTTGTCTGTGGCAGCAGTCAATATTAACGACGAGTTTAACGCACAGGCGCTTGTAGATCTGGATACGACATTGGTCAAAAAAGTGGAAGATGTACCGGGCGCAAAAGAGACTCTTGGAATCATTTCTTCGCAGACCACCATCCTTTGGCCTATGGTTAAAGTCAATGGTAAAACCTATGCGTATTCGGCATATATGGCAGCTTTGTGTGTAAAGTGTGATGAAGACAATGACGGAATCCCATCGGTATCTCCATCTAATCTGTCGATGAATATTTCCGCAATGGTCTTGCAGGACGGTACGGAAGTAATTCTTGATAAAAAGCGCGCAAATAATTACTGCAACGCCGTTGGTGTTGTTACGGCAATCAATTATGCCGGCTGGAAAAGCTGGGGAAATAATACAGCCGCTTATCAAAATGTGACGGATCCGAAAGATCGATGGATCTGCGTACGAAGATTCATGTCGTATTATCGTAATCGACTGCTTTTAACTTATGCAGAAAAGGTTGACAGACCGACAGATCCGCGTCAGGTGCAGGCAATCTGTGATTCGGAGAACATCTGGTTTAATTCTTTGAAAAGCGATTATCGTATTGCTGGTGGACGTATTGAATATCTTGAAAAAGATAACACAACAGAAGATATTTTGAATGGAAAGGTGACTTTCCGTATTTATTTGGCAACCTATCTTCCAAGTGAAGATATCCGATTTATTGTAGAATTTGATCCAACAATTTTAAAAGAAGCACTGGGAGGTGAATAAGTTTGAAAAAAAGAAATTTTAGACAACCAAGAAACAAAGGACATAGCAAATAAACCACCTAAACAGCTGGTTTAAAAAGTAAATATAGACGCAACACCTAATCAGGTAACAGGACCCACATCATCCTTGATAATGTAGCCTCGTTGTTTGATCAGATTAAGTGCCTGTGAAATGGTCAGAACTTTTTCTTTATTCACAGGACGTGATTCAAGAAAACCTTCCGGTGTATAAGGCTTTAAATCTGTAAGTATGTGCCAGATAGCGGTCAGGATCATACGACAGATGGCAATGATAGCTTTCTTGTGACCACGGCGTGCTTTTATACGACGATATCGTGTGGTAAATTCAGGATGTTTCTTCGATTTGATTAAAGCATTTGCAA
>ENA-OURQ01000995-OURQ01000995.1-human-gut-metagenome-genome-assembly--contig:-NODE-995-length-25480-cov-4.879528_pt1 | contig 25480 bp, 28 predicted proteins | sample MGYA00242105_ERZ508999 | MGnify/ENA primary metagenome ERZ508999 (study PRJEB26280, sample SAMEA2338771) | human gut metagenome | biome: human gut; feature: human-associated habitat; material: faeces...
GTTTTTCGCTCCAGGCCGCCCGGATGGTGGAATGGTAGACACGAAGGACTTAAAATCCTTTGGCTATTGCAGCTGTGCGGGTTCAAGTCCCGCTCCGGGTACGAAAGGCGACAAATCAAAGTTTGTCGCCTTTTCGTTTTTTTACAATACTCTATAAAAAACACACCGATATTTACGCCTTTCACCTATTACTTATATTCAATTTTTATTTACCGAAAACACACTTATTTTGTACAAAAAAGAATATATTTACAACCTTATAAGTCAAAAAATAAAATATGGATACCATATTGATTATTTTAGGAATAATTTGCCTCATTACAGGAATAGCCGGATGTTTTCTTCCGGTTCTTCCGGGACCGCCAGTTGCCTATTTAGGCATTCTTTTCTTACACTTCACCGACAAAGTACAATATTCCGGCACACAATTGCTGATTTGGTTGCTTATCGTCATCATCACATTAGTCTTAGATTATTTCATCCCGATGCTGGGCAGCAAATATAGCGGTGGAAGTAAATGGGGAAACCGAGGTTGCCTAATCGGAACGATCGTCGGGCTCTTCTTTTTACCTTGGGGAATAATAGCCGGTCCTTTCTTTGGGGCTGTTATCGGCGAATTATTAGGGCAAAAAGAACTTTCTCATGCTATAAAATCAGGGTTGGGGTCTTTAGTCGGATTCTTACTGGGAACTGCATTAAAATTTATCGTATGCCTTTACTTTACATACACATTCATAACAAGTCTTATTAATGCCTAAAAATATCACACCAATTCGGCCGATATCCTCAAGAAGTTATGCCACTAAAAATCTATATTCCGAGTTACGGTGACTCATATCTTCAAATTTTCCCTACTCAAATAAAGTTTTTCATTCAAAAGTAAATTTTGCAACTATAAGTAACAAATACTTTGTATTTTTGCAAAACTAAAAAAAAGACAAGATGACGAATCCGGAAATACAGACTTTTTTAGATAAGCATGGATATGACAAAATCGATCTGAAAGCCGTACTTATCGATATGGACGGTGTTTTGTATGATTCGATGAAAAATCACGCGAATGCGTGGTATGAAACGATTTCGGCTTTAGGCATAGATTCTACACCCCGTGAATTTTATTTATATGAAGGTAGAACCGGTGCTTCGACAATCAACCTACTATTCCAACGAGCATTCAACCGGCCGGCTACCGAAAAAGAGATCCACGAAATCTATGCAAAGAAAACCGAAAGTTTTAACCGCCAACCAAAAGCCGAAGCCATGCCGGGAGCGGCCGAATTTCTAAAAAAGATAAAAGCAGCCGGATTAACTCCGGTTTTGGTAACCGGATCAGGACAAACATCACTTCTTGATAAATTAGACCACGAATACCCCGGAATCTTTACCCCGGAAACAATGGTAACCGCTTTTGACGTCAAATATGGAAAACCTCATCCCGAACCATATTTAATAGGATTGCAAAAAGCCAAAGCAAAGCCGAATCAGGCAATTGTCATCGAAAACGCCCCATTAGGTGTAGAAGCCGGAGTTGCCGCAGGGATCTTTACGATCGGAGTAAATACCGGACCATTAGATGACGAAGTTCTTCTATCTGCCGGAGCAAACATGCTTGTTTCGGATATGCAAACTTTAGCTGATCGGTTCGAAGAAATATATACTGCACTAAAACAATAAGTCCATGTCGAAACAACCCGTTATTTTCACACAAAATATATCTGAAAGTATCGATGAGATACTATCTCGTTATTCCTATGATAAGTTGTTTGTATTAACAGACCGGAACACTTTCAAATTTGCATTCCCTTTACTTGAAAACAGTAAGTTATGCAGTAACGCCGAACAGATCATCATCGAAGCGGACGACACGCATAAAAACTTGGAGGCTTTAACCTCCGTATGGAAAATTTTAAGTGATAAACATGCTACCCGCCGTTCTTTTATGATCAATCTGGGAGGTGGCATGGTAACTGATCTGGGAGGATTTGCAGCATCCACATTCAAACGAGGTATTCGTTATATCAATATTCCCACAACATTATTAGGTGCGGTAGATGCTGCTGTAGGCGGGAAAACCGGAATCAACTTCAACGGACTAAAAAATGAAATCGGAGTATTTAATCCGGCCGAATCGGTATTGATTTCTACTGTTTTTTTTAAAACATTATCTCGAGAACATCTCCTTTCGGGCTATGCAGAAATGCTTAAACACGGACTGATTAGCACTCCCGACACATATAACAAATTATTGACATTGGATTTCTCCGATCTCGATTTAGACAAATTGCTGAGACTACTGGAAGAATCGGTAAAAGTAAAAGAACACATAGTGGAAGCTGATCCTTTTGAAAAGAATATCCGAAAATCTTTAAATCTCGGCCATACGGTAGGGCATGCATTCGAAAGTTTATCGCACGAACGCAAATCTCCGATACAACACGGATATGCCGTAGCTTGGGGACTGATTTGCGAACTGCTATTATCACACATGCATTTAGGATTTCCGGTAGAGCGTATTCGTCAATTATCGACTTTCATTGCTGATAATTACGGTGCTTTTCCAATTACATGTGAAGATTACGACTCTTTATATGAAAAGATGACCCATGACAAAAAAAATGAATCGGATAGTGTCAATTTCACATTGCTGAAAGATGTCGGCATAGTGGAAATCAACCAAACAGCAACAAAAGAGGAAATATGTACCGCTTTTGATCTGTACCGAGATCTTTTTCATCTATAAAGAAATAGCTTTCCGCACAGAATAAGCCGTATTTCCCTAAATTTTATAGAAAAATTTTGCTGGTAAAAATAAATATACTACTTTTGCCTCACAATTAATCGGGGCGTAGCTCAGTCCGGTTAGAGTACACGTCTGGGGGGCGTGTGGTCGCTGGTTCGAATCCAGTCACCCCGACTAATGAAAAGGCTTGGTAATCTGATGATTGCCGAGCCTTTTTTCGTTCGGCGGCGGTTGGTCGGTTCGTGGCTTTCGACCCCGTTTTTACGTTGGTTTACACGGTCTGTGTAAACCGTGGTGTAAACCGCCAAAAGGCTATGGACGCCACTATTTCAGTTATTTGTTTCAAAAGCAAGACCCTCGCCAACGGGGAGCATCCGCTTATGTTGCGCATTACGAAAGACCGTAAACGGACGATGAAGAGTTTAGGTGTGTCGGTGCATCCGTCTAACTGGGATTTCGACCGTAACGAGCCTAAACCCAAGTGTCCCGACCGCAAGTACATCCAGCAAATCATTCTGAAAGTCAAATCCGAGTATCAAACCAAGTTGCTGGAGAAAGCCGCCCGCGATGAAGATTATACGGCTGAAACGCTCGTAAAGGAACAGACCCGTGAGCAAATCCAGTCCGAGACGGTCGAGAGTTTTTATTTGCGGACGGTGGAACAACTCAAGCGGGAGGGAGCGGTTGGTAATGCTTATGCCTATCTGAACTCCTACAACGTGCTCAAATCCTTTAACGCTGACAAACCGCTGTCCTATACGTTCGGTCAGATAGACGAAGCGTTTTTGAGTGCTTTCGAGGGATGGATGCGGTCGAAAGGCAATAAGGAAACGACATTGAGTTTTCAAATGCGGACTTTACGGGCTATGTTCAACCGAGCAATTAAGGCAAAGATTGTCAGCAGGGAGAAAAACCCATTCAACGAGTACAAGATTAGCAAATTCAACACCCGTACACCGAAACGAGCGTTGAGCAAGGCAGACATGATGAAGATTATCGACGCTGATTGTTCACAGGGAAAGGAGATAGAGCAGTTTGCACACGATATTTTTGTGTTTTCGTACTTGTGCGGTGGCATATCGTTCGTGGACATTGCCAATCTGACCCCTACCAACATTGTAGACGGACGGCTGATTTACCACCGTCAGAAAACACATGGGGCAATCAATGTCCCGCTGTCAGAAAAGGCAAAGGCGATTATTGCCAAGTATGACAGCCATTGTGAACAGGCAGGTTATCTGTTTCCGATATTGGATGAACGGGTGCATATTACGCCCCTGCAAAGGAAGAACCGAGTGCATAAAATGTGCAGTAGGGTGAATGTGGCTTTGCGGGATGTTGCCAAACGGTTAAAGATTAAAGCGACCGTTACAACCTATGTCGCAAGGCATTCATTTGCCACCGTATTGAAGAAATCGGGTGTGAATATCGGTATCATATCCGAGGCGTTGGGCCACCATAGTCTGAAAACCACACAGATTTATTTGGGAGCGTTCGAGAACAGCCAAATCGACGCGGCTATGCAACACCTGCTATGAACGAATAAAGGGGCTACGGTGCAATCCGTAACCCCTTTTTCTCCTACTATGGCAAGTAGATTTATGCGGCCTCTTCGTCTTTTGCAGGTTTTGCGGCGACCTGCGGCTCTACTGCACCCTCACGGTAGGCATCTGCCTCGATGGGCGAGAAGCGTTCCTTGTAGAACTGAATCAACGCGCCTAACGTGTTTTGCACACCCTCTCGTAACACCTTTCGCATCGGTGCGCTTCCGAGGAACACCACGTGTTCTGCCACGTTCTCTGGTTGGTAGCCGAGTGTCATACACTCGCGGCAGAATCGTCGGCTGTCCAAAAGGATGTTCACCTGCTCCATGAACTCAATCCAGAATTGCGACGGGTCTGGGTAGAGGGCAGGCATAAATCGTTGAATACAGCTTGCCTTTACCTCGTTAGTCTTGCTGATCTGCACCGTGAACACGGGCCGAGCCTTGCCCAGCACTTTCCACAGGGCGGGAATCTCGTGCCGCTTGTTGGCGTTGTACTCGCGGCGGCGTTCCGTCTTGGGTGCGTTTACCTTAACGGCGTTGTTCTTGTTCTCGACGTTTGCAGCGACCTCGGCTGCGGGAATGATAGCATTTGCCATATCTTTTAAGTACTCCTGTTACGGAGGGGCATCTATTATTCTGCTCGCCTTGCCCGAGGGCTTGCAGGTCGTTAGGCTTATCCCTTTCGACACTGCAAAGATGTGGGCAAAATTTTCAGATTTTAGGGAGTAAAACACAGGCCGATTTACTCACCCTCATCTTTGGGGAGATTCAAATCACCCGTATAGCTTTTGGGTCGCCGCTGGTTGAAATCGAAATCCCCATATTGTTTCAGAATACCTTTCAGCGAGGAACTCTCGAACATGAAAGATTCGTTTGAGGTTAATCGACAGAAATAGATGATGCGGGAGATAAGGAGCATTTTACTGTACGATACGGTCTCGCCTTTCTTGGCTCTTAAATCGGGCAGGCCGAGGACATCGAACAATACCTTGAATAGTTTGTACATCAACACCTGCTGTTGAGCCGCCCCTAACGATTCCGTATAGCTATCCTGCAAAATGCCATCCGTCCATACCTTTAATTGGGGAGTTTCTTCATATTTATCAAGTTCCCACTTTACGAAATGGCGTAGATTCTCCAATATCAAAGGGCTGTTGGTCTCGTAACGTTCGCTTTTGCGTAACTCCTTATCGTCCGACAGGTAAAGAACGGCTTGTGGATGATTCTGCAAATAATCGTTGATTTCAACCAATATATCGTAATCCGTCTTGCTGGCGTCTACTGCATTTATTCCAAAATCCTTCGTAATATCGTAAATGAACAGCAGGGCGAACCAGAATTTTTCTACATCCAATTCGTACCCCTCTATTGTGGCGATAATATCTTTGTTATCGAGGAATGCTTGATATTTGAATGGAGGTTTGATAGCATCAATTACCAATCGGCTGTGAAAAAGCATAAGCCAACCATTGTCTAAATATTCTCCATCGTACCAACAGAGTTTATCGTAGAGTTTGAGTGCATACTTCATTTCTTCGTCCATGCAATTTTGCGGTATCGTATAGCTCATAGTCGTACAAATTTTCGGTTTCTCAAAGATAATGAAAGCCTGCACGAATAACAAACAGAGGAATAACAGAACAAAATAGCATGGACAATTGTTCTATTAGTTCACAAAAACAATATTTTACCTACCTATTAGGACAAAAAAACATGTTTTATAGGGTTTTTAGAACAAAATGCAGGGGCGGCTCCAATTATATGTGGCTTTCAACGAGGTCTGCCTATGTGTTCTTGTCGGTCGATTCAATGGTATTCTGCCGAGTAAAATATTCTTGAAAGTTATTTCAAAATATTTATTAAATTATTTGACTATTAATTGAACTTTTATTATCTTTGCATATCATTTCACAGACAAGGGCAATTCTTGTTTCTTCCATAGAGAATATGTTATAGGACGGATAAGGGCGGCATTATATGCTGTCCTTGTCTTTGGTTGATAGTCGCATATTTTTTGTGTCGGAAATGAAATTCCCTTATAAAAAGATATTTCACACACAGAAAAAATGCGGTGAAATCCTATCCTATTATCAATATTATATGGAAACAAGAATTATTACAGCCTCTACCACTGCCAAGTGAATAGAGCAAATTCCAGAACTGGAAAACAGACTGCCTGAAAACTGTATTTTAGACAAGGGTATTACAGGGTGCGGTGCAACAAGACTTGCTATTACAAACGATCGTTCGACCTTAATTGCCGCACCGACGGTCAATCTTATCAAAAACAAGATGCAGGAACACCCCGACCTTTTAGGTGTTTATGGAGGTGTTACGAACCAAGAGATAGCAGACTATCTGCAAACGCACGACTGCTGAAAGATAATGGCTACATACGATGCTATTCCGCGAGTTGTGGATGTGGCAGGAACCGAGATTTATAAAAAGGCGTTCTTATTGGTGGATGAATACCACCGTCTGCTGTTCGATTATTCATTTCGCCACTCCGCGATTGCTGGTTTATTGGAGCAGGCTCCACGCTTTGCAAGTAAAACCTTTCTCTCGGCCACTCCCATCGAACAGGAGTTTCTATTGGACGAGTTACAAGGAATCCCACAGGTAAAGATTATATGACCGCATGCCGAGCCGATGCAGGTGCGGTTGTGGGAGGAAACCAGCCCGATGGCAACCGTTGCGGCCTTATGCAGAAATGCCATAGCACAACAGGTCGATTTCAACCTGCATTTTTTCGTGAACAGCGTAACATTTATCGGTAAGGTGATCCGTCATGCAAAACTGACACCTGACCAAGTAAAGATAGTCTGCTCCACAAGTGGTGAGAGTTACGACCGCAACAAGGAGAAAATAGACGGATTTTCGATAAGTATGCCCAGCAGCCAGCCCTGCAAAATCAATTTCTACACCTCTACTTGCTTTGAGGGTTGCGATATTTTCGATAAGGTAGGACGCACCTACATTGTAAGCGATGGTACGGCCACACATTCGATGCTGGATATATCGACCACGATACGGCAGATTGCAGGACGCATACGGGATACGCAATACAAGGAGATAACGCATATCTATTCCAAGTCCCGATACGGTCGTGATGTCAGCTACGAACAATTCAAGGCATCGACAGAACAGGAGACAGCCAAGGCAGAACGCTTTTTGAAATGGTATGCCACGGCAGACGAAGATATAAAACCCACTATTTATTCGGATATGAAATTTATCAATACAGAAACGATGACATTAGACCGCAACCAATTAAAATTAGAACTGCTGAATTTCCGCAACTGAAAGGAGATTTATGCAGACAGCCGCAACCTCATTACAGAATATAAACGTAACGGCAACGAGATAACCTCGACAGATAAACACGATATTCGTATTGCCAAGTTGGAAACGAACAGTAAGGCCAAGATACCTTTTAAGGAGTTGTTCGATAGATATGCTGAGTTGAGAGCAAATAAAGGTATGTTCTCGATGAACGGCTTTGCGGCAGACCTTATCGTGAAACGTAATCCGCTCGTGAGGGAGAGTTACGAAAAATTAGGTGCGGAACGAGTGCGGGAACTGAACTACAACCAGACGCAGATAAAGCGAGAGTTGCTGAAATACGAAAAAGCGGAGTTGGCCTATAAGGTCGTACAGCGTATAAAGAATGACTTACCGCAACAGACGGCCGTACCTGCACGAATCATAAAGGCGAAATTGCAGCAGATTTACAATGATTTGGGAATCAAGCAGACCGCAAAGGCAAGCGATATAGCCGAGTGGTACGATGTAGATACTTGTTATAGGAATATCAACGGCAAGAATACAGCATGTGTTATCCTTATAAGGTGTAGGCTTGTAGCAAAGAAAAAGATTGCGACAGAGGACAGATAAGATTAAATGAAACTCCGACTAATATTTAGCTGGTCAGAGTTTATTTATCTATCGGTAGATTAGAACGAGTTTTCCTTATCTTTATCTGCCTGAAAAAAATCATGCAATTTCCGTCCAATTTTATCTTTATTGAATGACCGTTCGTGTTTAATCGGAAGCGTTGAAAGAGAAACCTTTGAAACTCCATTTTTAAGCAACTCAACCTGCTCTTCTGTCATTGGGAAAATTGCAGTAACTCGTAATTCTGATATAGGGGCCATTATGTTATTTATCATAATTCCATACTGGCTGGATGATGATGCAACCGATGTTCCCGTCAATTTAATAATACTATCATCAAAACAGCGGAACATTAATATAGGATTTTCTGGATAAACCAACCTATCTGATGTTACAGCAACCACTAAATAAGGTTTTCCCTCTTGCCATGTTGCAGAATATTCAACACTGCACCCCTCTGCCTTTAGTGCCTTATAAGTATATTTTACAGACTTTGAAAATACATTTAGAGAAAATAAACAAAATAAAATGATTAATAACTTTTTCATATCAAAATTGATTGCTTACCCAAATATACAAGAAAATTCATTACAGACAAAATCCAACCTAAATATACCCCCTGCACAAACAGATACTCCCTATCAAAGCCCCTCCCCCTTATTGAATGTGAAAATTAAATCAAAACCATGAAAACATTGGACAGAAAGGCGTCAGAAATCCTGCGTGGATTACTGGCCCTGCAAAAATCGAAAATCGACAACACAGACGGAGTGTATATGCCTGTTCATATCGAGATTATCGAGAAAACAGACAAGTACAACCACATTTCGCTGGCTCATTACGGACAGCAGAATGGAGATGCCATGCGTGACCCTGAAATGATTATCGCCCTGCACAAAGAAAGCCAGCAATTCGTTCCGTACTACTACCGCAACGATTATATGGGTATGGAGCAGTACAGCGTTAGATGGACAAACGAGGGCATTTTGCTGAACCGTCGTTTACAGGCAGACCACACCACATTCGCTAATCAATGGTTACGCAACATAGCCACACAACAGCACCTATTATGACTGCACGGCGATTAGTGGAGAACTGCGTATTGACAAATCAAACCGCAGTCGTGGATGAAATGCTGAACAAGAACCTGCTGCCAGAGGAATATATCTATCCCTTTGTGGGTGATGTCATGGAATGGTGGTTGATTGATAGCTGGTTGGCAGAACGTCTGAAACGAGAGAACCAAGTAATTATTGAGGAATACGGTTGCTGTTGGTGGGGCAGGTTAGCGAGCGGACAGGCTATCTGCATGGATAGCGTGATACAGAAGATTGCAGGTGAATGAAACTCGGTTTGCATATCAACATAGCAAATTTGTAAATTACAGAGATTAGGGGCTTTGCAATTTCGAGAAGATTTTGCAGTCCCTAATTTCTGTTTTCCTGCTGGCATAAGGTCGATAATTGAGAGATGGAGGAATCTGCAACTCATAATTAGAGGGTTCATGCTGGCGTAAATCTCTAATTGAATCTCTAAAAGTTTATATCTATTCTTACTTATATATTAATTTAATATCTTTGTCCACATGAAAACTTTTGAACGAGACAACATTCACTTATATTGTGCTGATTTTTTAAAGGTATCCCATTTGTGGGAAGTTCCCACTGTAATTGTTTGTGACGGCCCATATGGAATAGGTGGCTTTGAAGGTGATCCATATTCTTATAGAGATTTAGCAGATTGGTATTTACCTCATATTGAGGCTTTTTCTAAATCTTCTAAGCCTAATACAACTTTGTGGTTTTGGAATACAGAAATAGGTTGGGCAACCGTGCATCCCATATTAGATGCGCTAGGTTGGGATTTTGTTAATTGCCATATTTGGAATAAAGGTAAGGCTCATGTGGCAGGCAATGTCAACACTGCAACTATTCGGAAATTACCTGTTGTAACAGAAGTTTGTGTTCAATATGTAAAGAAACCTGTTTTTGTTCAGGATGGGAAATGTATGTCTATGCAAGAATGGTTGCGTGCTGAATGGGGCAGAACAAAATTACCTTTTTCAAAAACAAATGAGGTCTGTGGGGTGAAAGATGCAGCTACTAGAAAATATTTTACAACAAGTAAAAAATTATGGTATTATCCTCCTGTTGATGCCTTTGTGAAATTAGTTGATTATGCAAATAGCTATGGCGCCCCATCTGGAAAACCTTATTTCTCACTTAATGGCATATCCCCTGCTAGTGCAGATGACTGGCGGAACATGAGGTCTAAGTTCACATGCCCCTATGGCGTAACAAATGTATGGACACAACCTCCATTAGCAGGAGCAGAGCGGATAAAGATAAATGGAAAAACAGCTCATCTCAACCAGAAACCATTAAACTTAATGGAACTGATTATCGGGGTATCTTCAGATGTTAATGATGTTGTTTGGGAGCCATTTGGAGGTCTTTGTTCTGCAACTGTTGCTGCACAATCTATGCAGCGAAAATGTTATGCTGCCGAAATTAATAACGACGTATTTGAGTTAGCTCAAGCTAGATTATGTAACAAATCCAATATGCAATCATCTAAATGATTGAACATATAGCCCCATCGCTGAATAGGAATACCATGATATGAGGTATTAAGTACTCGTTGCTTGAAAGCTTCAATGTCATGGTGTTCTATTCTATCAATTTTAGAAAAGTTCGTGTCTAGTCTATATTTATATGAGTTACTTAGACTGACAATTTTTAATTGGGATTCAATATCAGTTTTATATTCGGTTGATAAATCACCCCAATTTGCAACGATTTCTGTTGCAACCCTAAGTTGATCTGCGGTTGGATCTTGTAATTTATAACCTTCAACATTTGTTTGTTGTAGATTTATCGTCCTTAGAGAGGTGTCTTGAGGCTCCAACAGAATATAACTGGGAGGATTATAATAATGCTTATCTCTCGCGGCTGCAACACTTTTTGCAGAGCAAATACAAATATCAATTATTTTGGGCTTTCCGAACAAAATAAATTCAGGAAGCCATGCGAGTAAGACGACGTAAGTCTGGTTATCTGCGAATAAGGTAATACTATCTTTAAATCTTGCAGTAATCTCTGTTGATAATGGGAACCATGTTTTTATCTCAAATCCAGGAGCTGGATTGACTCCATCTTTGAGAATAATATCTGGGAATCCAGGATCTTGCCGAGTCCATGTTCCACTATAGCCTTTATTCTCTCGATTTAAATATTTACATAATTCTAATTCAACCTTGTTGGCGACTAGTGGAGATAACTTTGATAAAATCTTAGACAACTCTTTTATATATGAAAGAGAAGTAATATCTTTTTTAATATCGATAACATCAATAATACTCCCAATATATCTCAATAAATGATCTTTTTCGATCTCTAAAATTTCCTGATATTCCATATATACATCTTTTTAATAAACAAATATAATTAAAAAGACCTTATCCAAAACAATTAATGGGATTTTATTATTCTATGAGCAACAGTTCCGAGAAATCGGAAAGATGTTTTGCTTTTCAGTTTGTTTGCCTATCTTTGTAGGACATACGACAAACACGGAAAGTGTAAGTTTATTCTCAGATTGCGAACGTAGGAAATTCGTCTGAAGAGAGAGTAAGCCGACATCTTCCCGCGTCAATATTGCATTTTGCACCCTTTGTGCAGATGCTCTATTGCGTGGGGCTGTTGCTTATTTAATCTTCAAGGTTTCCTACGACCTGCAATCTTTGAATAAGTTTTCAGCACCACGCTTTCTGTTTCATTAAATCCAAACATTAACCGCCGTACAGGTGCAAGAACGGCAAACTAACTTATTCAACTATGAAAAAGTTGTTTCTTATTGTGGCCGCTATGTTTGTGGCAGTTTCTTTCTCGGCTTGCTCCGATGATGATGACAATGGCGGGAAAGCGCCTACTCCCGAAAAATGGGTTAAACAGATCGTCTTTCGTGCTGAATGGGACGAATCATGGACAACCTCTATAACCTATGATTCCGAGAATCGTGTTAAAAAAGTAGACGGTTTGAGAAATGATTCTTATGAATTTACCTACAATGGAAATTCGTTAACTGTAAAAGGTAGCGACATAACTTATACATGTAAATTGAATTCATATGGTTATGTAACAGAAGTTACAGAGGATAATGATGAAAAGGACGGGGCAATTTATTATAAACTTGAATATGATAAAAACGGTTATTTGCAACGTATTGAGCAACGTTATAGTTATAATGAATCTCGGGTAAGAGTGAGCGAATGTACATGGAGAGACGGAAACCTTGTAGAATCTAAATGCACCGATTACAATGAAGATGGCACTGACATAACGACGGTAAAATACTCTTATTCCCAAACAGCCACCCCCATTAATATTGACCTATTTTATATTGATGGAGGATATATAGACGTACTTGAACCACTTGATTTGTTGGGATTCTATGGTAGGCAAAGTGCTAAATTGCCTAATAAGGCTGATATCACCTATTCAGGTGAGTCAGAATCGGAAAGCGATGATTTTGGCGTTTACACATTAAATGGCGATGGTACTGTTGCAAGAATAGATTGCGGTTCGGTTTCTTATGAACTGATTTACTAAACAAAATGGTCAGAGGGACAGACTTGTGCAAAAGGGTTAACTTATAGACCCTCTGCCCAAGTTTGTCCTTTTTATATTACTTGCATAAGTCATAAATTTTTCGTATATTTACATCATAATCAAAGATTTAATAACAACATAAATTTTAGCTAAAATGTATAAAACACCAAAAATTGATTGAGAAGCAAAGACCGAGACTGTCGATGATATTCAGTACTCCTATATTGCCAAAGCCGTAACTTACGCACGGGATTGCAATGTCTGTCTGTTCGTAGGACGCAAAACAGCAGAACCTACACCATTGAAATTCACTTATTATTTAGAACTCGACATCGACCCTGAAAAGGATATGTCAATTTGATTCCGTAAACGAGGGCAGGACATAGCAGGATTCTCCTTTCGGTTAGACCCGCAAGATTGAAAAGCAGGGATTCTCGTGCTTCCATGATCCAACCTTATAACATTTCCCAAGTCCAATCACACCCTCAATTTGTTTGAAACCCATATCAAGAGCGATGCAGTCGTATTTGGCTACACATCATTAGAGGGCAAGCAGAAAGAGTTTCGTTTCCCGCTGACTGGATTCAACGAGAAATATTTAGAGCAGTTCATATAAAATTATTATTATTTTTGCAAAATAAATACTTGGATTATGGAAATAAACGAAATACGTGAAATTCTTATTTCACACAAAGAGAAAATGAACGAGTGTAAAGACCAGCATCGTTTATATATTCTCTTATCATCAATCCAATCAATAATGTTACAATTAGGATTTTTGGAAAACAATCCTCTATACCAATATAGTCAATTATTAAAAGAACAATTAGTTTCCGACGAAACTTTGCCAATTGGAATAGATGCAGCTAAAGAGGATACAGATTTGTTACTCCAATGCTTAATTTTAGAATTGCCAATATGGTGCTCTGAAAAAACAAAAGCAACACAACATTCTTAAAAGGAGAGCAGGGAGGAGGGGAAAATTTTCCCGCGCGTTTCTCCTTGTTATCAGTTCACTAATTGTTTAACCATGATTGACTGTCGAATCAACCGATAAGTCAACTACTTCTATTTCCTACATTGTAATTGATTGATAATTTGTTGATTACATTAGTTTTGAGGCACGTCTGGGGGGCGTGTGGTCGCTGGTTCGAATCCAGTCACCCCGACTGATGGAAAACCCATGATATTCAATCGAATATCATGGGTTTTTCTTTTGTGATGTATGGCCGGAAAAATGGCGGTGGTACACAAGTGGTACATAAATGGTCGCTATCCGAAAATTTGAGTAATATTGTCTTTCTGATAGTTATTCTGTTTCAGTAATTGAGTTTAGTAGATTAATAGCTTTGATAATATGGCTCCACCCTGCACCTTGATAGATTTGATAATAATGGATGATAGCTGTAGCTAACTTTGTATTGTCTACATAATCTATATTGAAAGTTAGTCTATTTTCAGATTGTGTTTGTCCGCGTGATATAATTTTTAATGGGTGTCCTGTTCTTTCAAAACTTTGTGCATAGCAATAAAATAGATCTGCCAGGCCCCAAAGAGAGGCCTTTTGAGTATATTGGGAGGGCTCTTGGAACATTGTTGTTGGAAATATTTGGGGTATATGGTCTGCTATTTCTTGAATAGACAGTTGTTGGTTGATAATTTGAAGATAAAATTTGGGATCAATTGATCTGATATAAATGAGTATAAATGTTAATTGTGGAAAGATATAATGATTACTACTACATGAAGATAGCACCAGACGGGTATGTACAAATAATTTCTCAATTTGCCGTAATGAAAGGTTTTTAGCTTTAATAATTTCCTTGGCACATTTTAAGAGACGTTCTGGATCACTTCGAAATTCACTATGCTGGTATCTGTCTCGATTTTCAAGAAATCCTTGAAAATTGAAATATTCGTATAAATACTTGCAATACGATTCGACATCAGGCTCAGGTAATAGATATTCTACGTCAATAAACCTGCGTAAATATTCTTCGGCATTAATACGATCGCTGCCATAATGCCCTCGTATAGAATTACTCAACTGTTCTTTATCGATAGATAAGACAAAAACAATCCCTTTTATTGAGAAAAAATGTTTAATCTTTTCCAGAACTTCGACGGCATAGTCCGGGCGACATCTATCTAATTCATCTACGATGAAAATAAGCGGTTTATTAGGAACAGATTTTTCAATAAAACTGGATAGTTCTTCTTTGAAAGTTACAAGTTTATTCTTTTTATTCTCATATTCAATAACCTCGGTTTTGAATATCTCTGCTCCAGCCTTGAGGGCGTCTTTTGCGGCTTCTGCTAATTCATTACCGCAATAATGTTTCACAATGCCTTTGGTTAATGTTGGAATAGCTTTGATAGCGATTTTACTCCCAATGTCCAATATTGAATTTAATGTCTTGGCTGTTTTGGAAGTCTTTAATTGCTGTAGTTCTCCCAATAACGCAATCATTGGGTCAGAGATAAAGTCATTCTCCCATGCATTGAAATAAATCGATGTTATCTCTTGTTGTTTTAAGTATGCTGCCCACATTTTCATAAACGTGGTTTTCCCAGTTCCCCATTCTCCGTTAATAGACAAGACGAAGCTATCAGAGTAATTTTGGACTATTTGTGTTAATATAATAGCATTAGGTTGACGATTGAGTTTACAATTTCTGAAAGGGTCTTCACGGGGAATTTCAATGTCTGAATGTTTGAATTTCATTTTATCATAGAGTTTATTCTCAAAGATACAAAAAATCATATTATCTTATACAGTCGCTCCAAACAGGCGGATAATGAATTTTATCGGGTTCGTGGCTATATGAGCTGTAATCGCGTCGCAGTATCTTCTGCCGGGACGAAATAAACGACCTGCCAAAACATATTGGCAGGCCTTGCAAATTTACTCTGCTGATGAACCGATCAGCAACAGAATCGAATAGTCGGTTTCCGTCAGTTTTGCATCCATGCCGCAGCCCCAGACGATATTAACCTGTGGTGCAAATTCGTGGATAACGGTTAAGAGGCTGCATAGGTCGTCGAAACTAATCTCCGATGCGGGATGATAGCTTACTTTTACAATCACGTCGAGGTCGGCTTCGATGTGCAGGGCTTCCAATTCGGTGCGGAGTTGTTCCGCCAAGACGGGCATTGCACCCTCGATCGTAATTAGGGCACAAGATGCCGCGCTATTCAAAATGCGGTCGAAATCGTTCCGGACGATTTGCACCATGTCGTCTTCCGATGCGCTGAATTGGGTGTCGAGATAGTGTCTGATTTCTTCTTTGGTTTTCATGTGATTTTGTTTTTGGGTAATACATTCTGGCTGTGAATACGCAGGCCGTTTCAGCCGATATGTACTGGAAGATCGTCGTTGCGGCTTGCTTATTTAAGTCCTATACACTGGCTTGAAATAGGCGGTTAATGAATTTTATCGAGTTCCCGACTACATGAGCCGTAATCACGCCGCAGTATCTTCTGTCGGGATTTAACAAAGCGACCTGCCGTGTTGCGGCAGGTCGGGACAACTAAGAACGGTCGGGATAAAGGCTCGGAAAGGATGTGGATAACAACTTACAGCTATGGGCTTTATCCGTGACCGGGATTGTATACGAAATAATCAGAAACTACAATATCGGACACTATGCCCTCCCCTTGTGATTTCATAATTGGTGGATGCATCCTCAAATAATACTTGATATAAGATAAGGCCTAATATGGAACTTTGCCCTTTTTGAGATTTAGGATATTTCAAAATGATCACTTGCAGAGCTTCATCTTTTCCCCAATCAATCTGATTCTTACCGACAAGATCATCTGCCGAGAACGGTTTGCCGTTTCGGTTGAATCCTTTTTGCTGGATAAGTTCTATTAATTTTCGGTGAATATCGACAAGTTCGTTTCCTATTAATTCTCGTACCTGTTTAGGTTGGGTGGTTATCGGCTGTAATTCGCCATTTATTTTTTCGTATAACATATTAGCAAATTTAAAATTCGACTTCTTCAATAGAGCCACATTTTTCCCAGTAAGAAAGATTTTGATATATCTCCTTAGCCCCAATCGGAACGTAAAGATTGATATAATTCCAATCGCGAGTGCCAAATGTTGTAGAACTAATATGTGGTGGTAATGAAGCCTTTGTGTATACTTTTCTGAAGATGGGACTACTATTTTTCGAAAAGGCCAAATCTCCAATGGTTATAGTCCCACTGTTTGTTCCATTCCCTGCGACACCTCTCCCAATTAAAAGGTAGCCGTTAAAATTATAACAGGATGTAAATGCTTCATTTCCTATATATTTGACATTATCGGGTATTATTAAATTCCCACTAAACCCCGTAGCGAAGAAACAACCAGCGGGAATACGCGTTAATTCAGAACTCAAGGTTAGTAATCCGTCAAATCCGCTACAACTATAAAAGGCATATTCCCCCATGTTAACAACGCTATTCGGAATAATTAAGTTTCCTGTTAATTTTTCGCAGCGGTAAAAGGCATCATCGCCAATTTTTTGCAAACTGTTGGGCAAAATCAGATTCCCAGTCAACAATGTACACTCCTTAAATGCCGATGCCCCTATTGAGGAGACAGAAGGCGGAATATTGATAGAAGTAATTTTGCTTTGATAAAACGCATTGTCTGGTATGGCTTCCAGATTCAGCGGCAAAATGACCGTCTTAATTTTGCTGTTCTTAAAGCAACTGGCCGGAATGGTTGTATTGTCGATTTGTGCCAGATCGACGGATTCCAATGCGGGCATGGTGCGCATGAAATCATAGTCGAACGTGTTGAGTTTGCCCGTCAGTTTCAATCCGATCAATTTCTCTTTTTCATCGGCGGAAATGTAGTTTTCCAATGTTCCTGCCGTTTCGACATGAACTGTTTTATATCCCGAGGCCTTTTGCGCGAACAGAATGCTTTGTGCTACCAATCCGCTATCGTCTTTTAGGCTGACGGTCGAATAACGATAGGTCGTGTTCGGATTGGCTTGGGCCGTAAAGGTAAGCGTTTCCGTATGCGTCGCTGCACGTGTCTCGGCAACAGACAGCCAAACATGATCGGCCTCCGGAATTTCCACCGTATAGGTTACATTGGTTTCCACTTTGACCTGCACGGTTTCACCTTCTGCGGCAATCTCCACGGTATCTGTCGAAACGATAATGACGCTTTCGACAAAATTGATAATGCGCATGATGGTATTCGTTCCTTTGGAGACAAATACCAAGATGCGGCTTGCTTCGAGGTCGGCCGACGGTGTTGTAACGATGATTTTCCCGGATCGGTAATCTGTCGGTGAAACAGACGCCTTATAGAGGTCTTGCGCGACCACCTCGATTCGTGTCGTTTCATCCGCTCCGATAATCGTATATTCGATTTCATAGGTTTTTCCCGGCAGGACATTGATGGATTCCGTATTGCCGAATGTAATATCCAATTTTTCAGATGGCATTGCTTTCGGAATCGTAATCGTGCTGTCGTCATTCAAGGTGAATATAACGCTGTCATTGGTTTCTTCGACATCCTTGAAGATGCCTCCGGCTTGTCCCGGCTCGCCCTGTTCTCCTTTATCGCCCGTTGCCTTGCCGAGCTGTGTCCACGATGCACCGTCGTTATAGGAAATGTACCAGTAGCCGTCCTCGATTTTCAATTGAGGCGTTATGCCGTCTTTTCCATCCTCTCCGGGCTTGCCATCCTGCCCGTCCTCGCCATCTTCGCCGGGTTTGCCGTCCTGTCCATCGTTGCCATCCTGTCCCGGCTTACCATCTTCTCCATCCTGACCGTCGCGGCCTTCTGCTTTTATCTTGTTGCCGGAATCATCCGTCAGCCAGTCGCCGTTAAGCGTCCAGTAATAGATTCCGTCGGCATCCTGCTTTACTCCGATAACTGGGGTAGAGCCGTCTTTCCCGTCTTCGCCGGGTTTGCCGTCCTGACCGTTTTTTCCATCCTGTCCGTTGTAAATCGTAATCGGTGCGCTTTGGGTAAAGGAAATGGTGTAACCAATTGTTTCTCCATCCTTGGTAATGGGGACGACGCTGGTAATGTAGTCTTTGTTTTGAAGCGCATTGACAAGGGTTTGCAGGGATGAAATGTTGGTGTTCATCTGCTTGCATAATTCTTCGAGTTTTGCGACCCTGTTTTCGAGGTCGTCCACACGTCCGGTCAAGGCCGAATCGTCGTAATCGCTATTACAACTCCATAGAATGGAAACAGCGAATAATAAATAAAGAATCCGTTTCATTTTTAATAGTTTATTAGGTACAAATAGTCGTTATTCGGCATCTCCTTTTACGGTTTTGTTGAAACAGTCCTGATGTCCGCAATATTTGCATTGGCGGGTAACCTGAATGCGGTTATAGTGGACGAGATATGATTGAGTTCCGTTTTTAACTCGGCCGAGGTATGCTTCATCAATTACCCGCATCGCCCAGAATCTTCCGCAGTTCCCGCAGCGGCGTGAAAACTGCCAGCGTAAAATTAGAAATACAAATAATCCAATGATGAGTAAAAGCCATAGTATTGGATTCCCTTTTTCTGATTTTGTATCAGGATATGGAGCTTCAGGCGCGAGCACAATTGGAGATACGGCTTGTTTGGATGATTGTATGATTTTCGGAGATGTAGAATGCGTTTGATCTTTGATCGGAGTAGGTTGCGGTTTCGTTTCTTTTTGCTTTGAAATAATGACTGGCTCACGAGGAGTCTCGATTTCTTCGTGAATAGTTTCCGGGGCAGGATTAGTTGGGGGTACAGAAACCGGGGATTGCGGGGTTTTCTGCTCTTTTTTTCTTTGCTGGCGCTCTTCTCTGCGTTCTTCTCGCTTTTGCCTCCGTTCTTTCCGGCGTTGTTCTCGCAGGGCTTTCTTGTCGGTCTCCTGTGTTTGCGGTGTGGCGTACATACCGGGTGCGGCCAATATGAAGAACATAAGCCCGCAAGTGATTAGTTTTTTCATAGCAACAAGTTTTTGTTGCCATCCTGTTCCGATATGGCTGATTTACATGAAAAAAAGTGTGGAACAGTCGTCTTATTGAGTAGGGAGGCTCTGGTAAGCCTTAGACACCAATAAAACAATGCCCCACACCTGTAATAGTAGGCGGTGATGACCGCATACCATACAAGCAATGAGCGCGCTGTTTTATCCCTGTGTCTGTTGTGTGAAATTTACCAGATTTCCCTACACGGAATAAAAGCGAACACTTTTACTATATGTACGCCACTCTCGTGGCCCTACAAAGGTAAAAAAATGTTTTGCTTAGTGCAACACTCAGTCGGGGCATTGTCGTACAAATTTGAGCGAAATATTCTGAAAAATCAATATTGACCTTATGCTATGTTTAAGGTAAACTCCACATATTGACCTTTACGAAAAAGGGATCGACTATCAGTCGATCCCCGTAAACGGATTCTGAGACGGTTATTTGAATGTAATATTGTATTCCCGACAATAGTGGAAAAACGTGCTGATGTTTATAAAGTCATGGTTGGCTATGCACCAGTCGAATAACCGGTCGCATTCAGTCGGGTAGTAATCGGAGTGCCATTGGCTCACCAAGTGGAATAGCCGTCGCCCTTCTTCCGGTCCGAACTCGTTGGCAAGTGCCTGCCCGATAGCCCTCCATACTTTATAGCCGCATGTGATGTCTATTTGTCGGTCTGATATTATCTTTATACACGCATATGCTCTCATTTTGGTATCTACATCCATGGAGGCCGACCTGTCGTTTTTGCAGGGTACTCCGTAGTCTTTGTTTATGAGGTTCAGATACGGTATGGCATTCGGATTAAAGAACGGCTCGGGATCATAGCTTGCGACACGCAGACGGGTGACATCGCAGCAAGTTGAATCTGCGTACAAATGGATTTTTGTCCGGATTTCGTTTATGAGTGCAAAATACTGTGCTCGATGCCTTTCTGGATATGCGATCCGGAAAACAAGACATAGTCCGTTACCTCCGACGGATAGCCCCGCGTAGCACAGGCTACTGAACTTTTCAGCTAATAACTCTTTAGCGCGTGGCCATCTTCCCTTAACCCTGGGATTATCCTTGCCGTCAATGTCTACGCAGATGTAATGACTATGCCGATGCACGAGCTTTTTTCGGGCTCGTGTATCGAATATTCCGGAAACGGTCACACAAGGGAGGCGGAACTTCTTTATCTCTTTGCGGACCGCCGGATCCTGCGTTTCCCGATAAATATGCACGATGTCTTGGTAATCCGAGCTTAATAAAAATTCCCAGAGAGATATTTCCTCGATTGGAACGACCGAGGTCATGTTCTCGAAAAGAGATACTTTAGGCGATGGGATCCCCGCTGGAATCCGAACGACGGTGTTTGTCATAAATTTTGAGCATGAGTTATTAGAATTACTTTTGTTCGTATTTAAGATTTGTTGTGATAAATTTTTGCTATCTTTCATATAATAAACATTTTACATTTTGAGCTCCTGTGCACTTTCTGTCTGCTTATTGTTCAGTTGTCAGACATTTCGATTCGGCACTTGAATGGCGCGTGTCATCGTTTGATTTTACTATCTGTCTTTCCTGCGAACCGATCCCCGATCGCTTTATCGTATTTCTTGGAGCTGGCATCGATTAGTCGTTTCCACCCCACGAAAGATTGCATGATTCGGGTCGGAGTTCCTTTTGGGGGCATTTCACTGTATAGCGCATAACGCGTTAAAACTTTATAAGCTTTATGCTGAAGACGTCCAGGCATAAGTTCGATAGCTTCGTAAAATGAGATGAGGAATACAAAGCCCTCTCTCGGTTTCCTCTTTCGCGGCTTCGCAGCCTCCTCTTCCTGAATTGCGCTCAATTCTTCTTCCGTTACATTGTTCAATGCCGCCAACGGGTCTAAATTTTGGGTTGGTTCCATAACTTTGATTATTTAATGTTTAATATGGTTATTACAATATTGTTCGATTGTTGGGTGTGATTCGCTCTGCAACCAGTCGAGGATCTCCTCACGCTGAAAGTAGAGTCGCCGTCCGCCATGCTCCGGCTTGCGAAACGGTATCTTTCGTTCGCTCGTAAATTTGTAAATCGTCGCCTTGCTGTATCCAGTCAGGCGCACGACCTCCTCGACGGTCATCACTTGCTCGGTCGGAGTTTGATGCGCGGTAAGGTTACCTAAAATTCGGTCGATGCCGAGAATCTCTTTCAGTTGCCCCACGGTCAGCATTGCGATCGGGGTGTCGTCTGTGAATTTTGTCATAATCGATATTATTTTAGATGAGTTTCAATACTGAAATATGATAATGGAATATACATAGGGCCTAAAATGAAAGCACCCCTGTGAGAATGCTATTCCGCAGGGGTACTTAATGAAAATAATGAATTTAATGAACGATTACAGCCCGTATAGGTCAATGAGAATGGTCAGAGTTGCTGAGTGCGTAAATAGAGGGGTTGGAATATGAGGTTTCGAAAATTTATGTCGTCTTCATCCGTGCTATCGAAAAGCCGCTTAAGGGTCGTGTATATCCGGCGCATGGTCTGATCCGAGGTGGCTCCGACCTCCTGCTTTATGGATTTTATGGACAACAGATGAGGTAGCTGGAACTGGGGGAAATGACTCTTGCAGAAATAAAACAGCGTGCCGGTATAGAGCCAGTATCGGAGGTTCGTCCGCGTCCCTTGAAGGACGGTCCCTGTGAAAACGGAGACGGTCTTCCCGCATTGCGGGCAACGTAACAGCAGCGGATTTCTTCTCCTCAAAGGTCGTGTGAGCCGGATATTACAGTCGGAACAATAGGTCGAGTGCCATTCTGTATAGTAGGCAATGGCCCTCGTTTCATCCGGAAGTAATGCTGAAAAGGCTTGATAGCTGAACGGAATTTTCATTGTAGTTTATTTTGAATTGTATATTTGTGCTAATAGCGTAAAAAGGCGAGCAGAATTAAACCGCGGCGGCCGTTAGAGCACTTTTGCCGCCTCGTTGATCACTCCGTTGTCGAAGCTGTCGAGGTATATGTTCGTGGTTTCCAGATCGGCATGGCCGAGCATCTGAGAAATCACCTCGCGCGGGATGTTGTTGCGCTGCAAGGTCATGGCCGCCGTATGGCGGGAGACGTAGCTCGTCAGGTGGAAATCAATTCCGAGCTCCTCGGCGAGCAGGCGCAGGTATTTCTGATACTTGCTGTAACGGGTTCGAATGTGCATGTAGAGCCGCTCACCCGTATAACCGGAGCGGGTGACGATCGGCAGCAGAAAATCATCCACGGTCGGCGAAGCCGCTTGCAGGCTCCCGATCAGTTGCCGGATCGCGGGCGTGATTTTGATAGAAATCGGTTTGACGCCTTTCTGACGTTTGATCTTCTGCCGCTTGTAAACGATATAGTCGCCGTCCTCCATCTGTTTGATCTGGGCGGTCGTGAGCATCGCCATGTCGATGAACGAAATGCCGTAACAATAATAGGAGAATAGAAACAGCTTGCGGGCGTATTCGCATTGCGGATTGCTGGCCGTGGTGCTTTTGAGTTTCGACAGCTCGGCGGCAGGCAGGTAGCGTTTGACGGTTGCCTCTTCGAGTTTGGAGACCTCGAACCCGCCCCGTCCGAACGGATAGGTCGCTGCCGAACCGACGCCCTCCGCATTGGCCCGGTTCAGAATGGCCCGTAACGCCTTGAAATAGAACTTGCGCGTATTGCCGCAACAGCCCCGCTTTTGAAGAAACATATCGAATCCCCGGACATAACGCAGGTCGATGTCGGAAAAGAGCCGTTGATCCAGTTTCCGGTCATAGCTTCTCAACATGTCCTGCGTCTGCTTATAGGTCTGGGAGTTCCCGATATGTCCCGTCGCGTGCAGTTCCGCGATGCGGTCGGTGAAATAGGCGTTGAACTTTCCCTGTTTGGAGGTGTTCAGAAAGGCGTCCTCGAACTGGTTCAGCGTCCAGTCGATACCCTCTATTTCGAAACGTTCGACGATCTCGCGGGCGCGAACCTTGTACTTCGCCAGCAGCGCATTGTCGGCTTCGCGTTGTTTATTCTCGGCTTTCTGCTCGGCTCCTTTCAGATTGCGCAGGATGATGAATTGCTCACCAGCCTCGTCCCAATATGCGGGATCGGCGTAAAGATCGAGCGCGATATATTTGCGCCGCTTGTTTTTAGTGATACACAACCTGACCGCATAACGGCCGTTGCGGTCGGCCTTGTCGTGACGACGGGGAAATCGGATGGAATGTGCCATTCTATCTGCATTCGTGTTAATAAAAAGATGATTGCGCCACCGACATTGCGTTACGAGTTATGAGTTACTTGCAATAGAATGGCAACAAACTATCTCAGCACTAATCGTATACGCGGGATTATCGATTCCAATTATACGATTACAGAATAACTCGCACGTGGCATTGCAAAAATAGAACGGCAATTAAGGGATTCCAAGTATTTTAAAATTTTGTATCTTGAATTTTGAAATTAGACGCTATTTAATCGCAATAGATACAGATAGTTATGTGTTATGAATTTGCCGTTGAATCTGAATAATTCGGATGTGCCAATTTTGATTTTGGATGAAAATAATTGCAATTTGTGGATAAAATTGGCTTTTGTGTCGGAGAGGCTGTTATTAGGATTTTTGAAAGTTGTGCAGAAGATAGTCTGAAAATTGCTACCTTTGTTACGAAGTATGCCGAAACTCTATATCATAGCGGGTTGCAACGGTGCAGGGAAAACGACTGCATCCTATACCGTGTTGCCTGAAATGTTGGGATGCCGGGAGTTCGTCAATGCCGACGAAATAGCAAAAGGACTGTCGCCGTTCAATCCCGAAAGCGTTGCAATCGAGGCAGGACGGCTGATGTTGCAACGGATGGACGATCTTTTGTTCGAAGGCGAGGATTTTGCGTTTGAAACAACATTGGCGACCCGTTCCTATGTGAAATTCGTGGAGCGGGCGCAGGCGAAAGGCTATTTTGTGACGTTGCTCTACTTTTGGTTGCCGACACCCGAACAGGCTATCGAGCGTGTTGCGACACGAGTAAGCGAGGGCGGGCACAATATTCCGTCGGATGTCATTCGCCGCCGTTATGCGAATGGCATCAGGAATTTAACTACCCTCTATACTCCGATTTGTGACTATTGGACAATCTATGATAATAGTGCTGCCGATGGTATTCACAAGGTTGCTTGGGGTGTCAAGGATGAAATAAAAGAGATTGTCGATCCGTTATCTTATCAAAAGATCGTAGGCTATGAGCGAGATTGAGATTAAGCAAATGCAGGAGAAAATCGATGCAGGCATTTTGCTTGCCCAAAAGCGTCTGATTGAAAAGACCAAGAAGGAGGACGGCGTATTGGTCGTCGTGCGCGACGGAAAGGTCGTGCGCATCAAGGCCCGCGATCTGAAATAGGAATTTTGGGTTGGTTGTCCGAATGAATAATCCCCGGCATTTTCAGATGTCGGGGATTTACTTTTCAATTTTGATTGGGTAGGAGGACGATGCGTGGTACACAAGTGGAACACGCGAAATCGCAACAACTCCCGATAATGGTAAATCGCAACTCGTTGAAAGAGATGAAAATCCGTTGGAATATAGTTCGTTAAATTTATTGGAAAAAGTAAAATTTAATTCTGGGGGGCGTGTGGTCGCTGGTTCGAATCCAGTCACCCCGACTGATGAAAAGGCTTGGTAATCTGATGATTGCTGAGCCTTTTCGTTCGTTGGCGGTTGACTTTATTCGT
>ENA-OURQ01000996-OURQ01000996.1-human-gut-metagenome-genome-assembly--contig:-NODE-996-length-25460-cov-7.859004_pt1 | contig 25460 bp, 32 predicted proteins | sample MGYA00242105_ERZ508999 | MGnify/ENA primary metagenome ERZ508999 (study PRJEB26280, sample SAMEA2338771) | human gut metagenome | biome: human gut; feature: human-associated habitat; material: faeces...
CCGGTCGCGGTCGGCCGAAGGAGGATCGAGAGCTACGGAAACGGGTGAGTCTGTCTGTTCTTCCGAGCTTGTATGAAGACATTCAAAAAATTGCTTACGTGGAAAGGCGCAGCGTCAGTGAGCTGCTTAGTGATCTGATGGTACAGTATCGAGATCAGCAGAAATCAGCGCTTTCGGAGTATGAAAAAGTAAGGAAATAGAAACGGAAACGTAAGCGAAAAATGATGCTGCGGCCAAAATATTTTGGTTACAGCATCATTTTAGATGTTTCTTATCCATACATCCATGGATCTGTGGAGCACATCAAGAAGATGAATGGAATTGAACTGGAATTTCGGAGTAGCGTCCTACTTGTTTATTTAGCGGCTATAAGGATTTTCTTGATGTCTTCCGAGTCAAGTGGTCTAAAGCTTCCAACGGGATGAGAGTTGCCATTGGTGCAATTAGCAGCCATGAGTTGGATGGCATTGTCTGTCGCGTCTATGCCCAAGTCATGCAAGGAAGTTGGCATATTTAGAGAGGAAAAGAATGCTTCCATCTTTTTTATACCCAAAAGCGCATACTCGCGCTTTGTAATACACGCATCTGGTGTGATATTCATGATATCCATCGCAAACATCACAAAGCGATTCACATTGGTATCAAGGACGTATCTTGCCCAACTACCCCAAATTGCTGAAAGCCCTGCACCATGGGCTACGTCGAACATACCACTCAGTTCGTGCTCAATCATATGAGTAGCCCAGTCACCGCGAGTTCCACAGCCTGTAATACCATTGTGAGATAGGCTGCCAGCCCACATAATATTGGCACGAGCTTCATAGTCATCTGGCTTTTCAAGAGCGACCTTGGCGTATTTCATGATGGTGTGGATGATAGAGGCAGCGATGCTGTCTGTAAGAGCCATATATTTGTGGGAAAAGTATCTCTCAAGTGTGTGCATAATGATATCAACGCATCCACTGGAGGTTTGATATGGGGGGAGAGAATAAGTGAGTTCTGGATTCATAATTGCAAACTTGCAGGGACAAAAATTACTATTGAATGAGCGCTTGAGCGTATTTTGGTCATTCGTAATGACGGAACCATTGCTCATTTCGCTACCAGCTGCTGCGATGGTCAGAATACAACCCACAGGATAGCTGCCTTGGCATAACGATTTTCCGGTGTAGAGATCCCACACATCGCCGCCATAATAGAGTCCAGCACCGATGGCTTTACAAGTGTCGATAACGCTACCACCGCCAACGGCAAGTAGCAGTTCCACCCCTTCTTTTTTTGCAATATTAATTCCCTCATAAACTTTCGATAGACGGGGGTTAGGTTTAACGCCGCCAAGGCGCACATGTTCAATGCCTGCAGCATCAAGTGTTGCGCAGACTCTTTCCAGAAGACCGGATTTTATAACGCTTTCTCCGCCGTACACGATCATGACTTTTTGAACGTTTTCATTCTGTATCGCTTTGGCAACATCAATCTCGGCGTTGCGACCGAAGTATATCATAGTGGGAGCATAGTATAAAAAATCTAGCATATTATTTCCCTTTTCACATTAAATTTATTTGGAATGCTATTTATTGAGGAAAAATCCTACATGATTGGGGATAGCTGAAATCCGCTCAGATGGAAGCGGGTGCTTTGAAATGGAAAAGACCAGGGATTATTATAAATAGCGCGACGGACTAATGGGGAAGATGGTTCATGTGCGCGCCTTTGCAACATGCCGAAGACCCACTAGATATGAGTCTTCGGCAAGGTGTTATTGTGCGATATCTGGCATGTCTTGAATTTATACATCCACAGGAGAACCTTAAAAAGATGGAGAAGTTTCTATGGAATCGTTCCCGTGCATTCAGCGTAGATGATAAGGCAACGCGATCTGGGGTGTGCAGAAAAAGTTAATGGAGAGAAGACCTGTATTCTTCAACGAGATTAACGCTATTGGAAGACCCAATACGAGAAACACCCATATCGATCAACTGCAGAACAAAATCTAACGTGCGAATGCCACCAGATGCTTTGACTTTGGCAATATCTCCAACACATTCCAATAACAATGCGACGTCTTCCAGCGTAGCACCGCCGCTGCCGAAACCAGTGGAAGTTTTGACGTAATCAGGACGAACATCACGGACAATACGGCATAATTCACGCTTTTCAGCATCGCTTAGATAGCAGGTTTCAAAAATTACTTTTGAGATTTTCTTGTTTTCTTGGCAGAGATCTACAACTGCATGCATTTCATCTGCAATGTACGTGTAATTTTTCTCCTTCAACTGCGTGATGTTGATAACGTAGTCGATTTCATCTGCACCATTTTGAATAGCATCTAAAGTTTCAAAGCGTTTGGTTTCTAGAGTGTTTTGACCAAGAGGAAAACCAATTGCTGCACCGACATGAACCGTGGTATCATTCAGATATTGCTTACAGAATTGAACGGCAGAAGGGTTAACGGCAGCCATGGCAAAGCGGTATTGCTTGCAGTTATTGCAAAAGTTTTCAAAATCTTTTTTTGTTGCATAGGGCTTTAACAAGGTGTGATCAAAGAAACCTGCCAATCGTTCCGGAGTTAACGTTTGATTCATAATATTCCTCCCTTTTTATTACAGGCGCAAGAAATGCGAGAAAAGTGTAATAATGTCAATTATTTTCGAATGTAGATGAAGTTGAAAAGGAAGCATCCTCATTGCGAGTGACTATATTAGCGTGTTTAAGAAACTCAAAAGTTGGAAGAAGTGCATTGTGTGCAGCCATATATGCTTTTTGCATTTCAGCATAGGTTGCTTGTGATGATGTGTTTGGGTAGTACGTTTCTCGAACGTGGATATTTTCTTTTGCAACTTGCTCCATGTTTTGGATGAGACCGACTCCTTTCCCTGCGAGGAGAGCAGCTCCAATCAGTCCGGAGTTGTCGGCGTCCTCTAAGACATGGATAGGGTGCTGGTAGATATCGCAGCGGATCTGATTCCAAATTCGACTGTTGACGCCGCCTCCGCGGCTATATAAAGCATTGAAATGCATACCAGACTGCGTGAACGCGTCAAGAATACGGCGCTCGGCATAGCATACCCCTTCCATGAGTGAACGGCACAGATGAGCTAAATCGGTATCAAAAGAAAGTCCGATGAAAGCCCCTTTTGCATCTGGAGAGCCTAGGTTCTCACGTTCTCCGAGTAGCTGTGGAAGAAAAAGTACGCCATCAGATCCTGCCGGAACGGAACTTGCCATTTGATTGATTTTCTGATATGCGCAGTCAGAGGGTTCATCAGGGAAAAAATGCTTCCGCAGCCAAGTCATCGATCCACCACAGCACTCTACGCTACCGAAAGCAAGCCAACCGTCGACAACATGACGCAGATTGATGACAGATGGATTCCACACGGGATGTTGGCAAAAAAGATCCGCACCAGAAGAAGTACCCGTTGTTACCACACAGTCTCCGGGGGATAGGCTTCCAACGGCAAGCGCTGCACAGCCCATATCTCCTCCGCCGACAACCACGGGAGTCCCGGGGGTAAGGCCAGTGGCACTAGCAGCAGCCTCGGTAATGCCGCCTAAGACCTCCCAAGAGTTACGGATTTCCGGAAGCTTTTCAATATCTACACCAACTTGTGTGGCCAACCAGGAATTCCATTGACATGTTTGATCCATGAGATAGGAACCCGAAGCTTCAGAATAGTCGATGCAAATATTGCCGGTTAGGCGAAAGTTGATATATGCGCTGGCAGTAAGAAATTTCCAAGATTTTTTGTAAATGTCGGGTTGATGCTCCTTGATCCAGCGAAGCTTGAAGCCAAGCCAACTGGCAGTAGCAATACTGCCTGTCATTTTGTAAGCCCGTAGCGCCTCAGGCGTGCTTTGGAAGGCACGGACGTAGTCTTTACAGCGTTTATCAGAATAGATTTGCACCTGTCTGAGCAGCAAGGTTCCGTTTTCGTCAATAGGAACTGGAACATGCATAATTGCACCTACGCATACCCCAGCAATTGTGCTAGGAGAAAGATTGGATTTCTGCAGGACGTCGCGGCTACCAGCTGCGACGCTTTCCCAGACATGTTCGATGTTTACCTCTATTTGGTTGTTAACCGGGTCCGTCATAATTTGCTGTGGATCACTATGGACAGCAATTATCTGAAGATTTTGATCGACCAAGGCGGTCCGAATGCTTTGTGTACCTATGTCTACACATAGATAACAGTGTTGACGATTCATCACAGCCACCCCAGAACGGTTGGCGCAGCGATCCGATCTGCGCCGGCAGTCAAAAGCTGTTTGGCCTTTTCCTTGCTCATGGTTGCGTCAACAGCAACAAGATTGATGGAGTCACCAATCCAGTTGCGTACATCGCGAACCTGTTCTGGTTCAGTTGAGCAAACCAGAGAAGCCAAGGCAAGTGGATCTGTGACAGAAAAAATGCTATTATGAGCAAATCCTGCAGAAGTTGCAAGCCCGTAGTAACCGCACGATATTGCGAGAGAACATAATTTTTTGGCATGTTCTGCGTCAAACACCTGTAGTTCCATTATAAGTGTGATCGGAATCTGACCAGCAGCTTCTTTGCACCCACGAAGCTCAGCTTCTACCTTCTCCCACTGATTGTCTAAAATCAGTCCATTCATAGGCACCAAAAAGATTTCATCTGCACCCATGGAAATCGCTTCTTGAATTTCTGTGATTTTAGAAGACAAAGGTTGGCAACCGGCCGGATAGGCGCTAACGGCAATTAGATGAAGCGGATCAGAACTAGTTTCTTTTTCTGCGCTGAGGACAGGGAGGTGATTTGGCATTAGCATTAAAGACGAGATTCCTTTTTTCTGTGCGTCGTAGTATGCCAAACGAAGGTCATCATAACGTAGGTTGTATTCACAGGCAAGCATCTGGATGCATCGAGATCCAAAATCAGACATTTAAATGCCCTCCTCTCTCTTTCAGGACGCGGAATTCTTCAATAAACGGAAAGGTTTTTTGAGAATGAATCACAGTAAAGCCCCGGCGCACATATTCGGCCACATCCTTTAATTCACGGATGCCACCAGAAGGATCGAGGATAAATTGTTCGCCGAAAACTCTTTTAAGAAGAGAAAGCTCCTCAAACGTAGATCCTAACCCATAACCAGGGTTCACTTTTAAATGATATCCGCCACCAGCGGCTATCGCTTGACCGACAGCGATTAGTTCTTTAGCAGAGAACAGCGTCGCTGGCACAATATCAATGATGTGCAAAGCGGCATCAAATTCCGTGTGCATAGCGCGACACTCGGATTCGACGATGTCATATCTCCCAGAAAGCGCTGCCGGATAGTTGATGGTAACACAACATTGATCAGAGCGGTGTTTTACAACATAGTCCATGTCGCATAGCCGCTTTTTCAACGTCTGACCGCCAATGGGATACCCGATGGGAACCATTAGCTGATGTGTTCCCTCTAGGATGTCGTCGGCTAGCTCCAAGTAAGGGCTTTCTACATTGAATGCCTGAAAACGAAAACCGGAGTTTTTTACACGCTCTGCTTCAAATCGAACTAGTTCTTCACCGGTACGCACACCAAGTGCGGCAGTATGGAACATGGACGCAAATTCTTCCACTGTTAAGTCTGTGAAGTTTGCAGGCTGTGTGACAATCGGTGGTGTGGCACGCCCGTATATTGACTGAAATGATTTCAACTGAAAGCCCTCCTTCAATTTTATCGTTTTTTGTTGCTGATATAATTAAAATAGACTGCAAAAATTACAAGCAATCCACTGATGGATTCCATAATAAAGGTGTTGATGCCTAAGTGAATGCCGCCGTTTTGAATCATCATAATGAGGAGCGTCCCTAGCGCTGCGCCAAGAGGAGTTCCCGTAGCGCCACTCATACTCACGCCACCAACCACCGCTGAGGCAATGGCATCCATATCGAAGCCTGTTGCGCCGCTGCTAGACGCACTGTTCAGACGGGTGGTCATAACAATTCCTGCAATGGCGCATAGAAACGCACTGAGCATGTATGTGATGTATATGTATTTTCGCACATTGATTCCGCTGAGAGTAGCAACGGTCTGGCTGCTTCCAATGGTGTACAGATTTCGACCGAAAACCGTATAGCGAAGTACAAGATACGCTAGAACTACAACGAACACCCAAACACAAACCATCAATGGAAGTTTTCCGAGTTTCAAAATAGCAAAATTGTTAAAGGAAGGGGGAAGATCGGCAATTGTTCTAGCGTTGCACATATATTTGATTAACCCGCGAATAACGCTAGACATACCTAAAGTTGCAATAAAGGGCACAACTTTCAATTCATATACAATAAATCCATTGATGACGCCAACAAGCAATGTGCAGAGAACGGAAACGGCAATGGCGGACCAAGGAGACCAGCCATGATCGCTCATTAAAAGCGCACAAATCATGGCACTCAGAGCAGTTGAAGCACCGACAGTAAGGTCACACTGTCCGGCAATGAAAACGAAGGTCACAGCAATTGTAACGATGCCCTTTACAGAAGCCTGCTTTAGAAGATTGATAAGATTATACTCTGAAGAGAAGGTAGGCGTTATAAGAGAAAAGACGACATAAAAACAAACAACTAAAATAGAAATAGCAAGTTCTGTGCTGATGCTTGGTAGATGAGGCCGTCCTCGTAATGGATTATGATTCATAGTTACCCACCAATCCCTTCGTGATATCCTGACGCATAGGATAAAATCAACTCCTCTGTTTTTGAAGACGGCATTGCTCGGAGGTCCTCGCCGGACAATTCCTTCATTAGTCGTCCCTCGTGAAATACGATTACTCTGTCGGCAACACCCATTAGTTCTGGCAAATACGAGCTGATAAAAATGACAGAATGTCCATCTTGGACTAGGCTTCCAACAAGCTGGTAGATTTCGCGTTTTGCCCCAATGTCTATACCGATGGTCGGCTCGTCCATAATCAGAATATCGCTGGCCGTAGACAAAACCTTAGAAATTACTACTTTCTGTTGGTTCCCTCCGCTAAGAGTTTGGACTATCTGTTTGTCTGAATATGCCTTGATTTTCAGCTTAGACATGAACATTTTGCTGCGAGATCGGTACTTGGAAAACTGAATAATTCCTAGCCTACTGACGCCCCGCATATCTGCCATATTGATATTGTGAGCAACGTCCATGCCTAGAGCCAAAGCCTGAGCACGGCGATCTTCTGGAATCAGGCCAATCCCTGCGGCTAGAGCATCCTGGACACTATGAATGGGGCGTTCTTGGCCATGGAAAAAAATCTTTCCGGAATCGTAATGGTCCGCACCGTACAAGCAACGCATGACCTCTGTGCGACCAGAGCCAATCAAGCCGAAAAAGCCAAGGACCTCTCCCTTGTGCAGAGAAAAAGAAATGTCTGAAAAGGAATTCTTCCGTGTGAGGTGCTCTACGCGGAGAACTTCTGCTCCCGGAACCCCTTTATTGATCTGGTATATGTCGCTCATGCTCCGCCCAACCATCATGGAAATCAACATTCCTTCCGTGACGCTGGATGTTTCTTTGGTCCCAACAATAGCACCATCTTTCAGAACAGTAACGCGATCACAGACTTCAAGAATTTCTTCCAAGCGATGAGAGACATAAATCATAGAGACGCCGTTGGCCCTCAATTTGCGGAGGATTTTATAAAATGTTTGGACTTCTTGATTCGGAAGAAGAGCTGTTGGTTCGTCGAAGATAATCAGTTTGGCATGTTCACTGGAGAGTTTTGCAATTGTGACCATCATCTGCTGGCTGACGGTCAGTTGTCTCATTTTCTTTCTTGGGTCTACTGAAATTCCATATTCTCTCAAAATCTTGGAAGAATACTGGTAGATATAAGACCAATCCACGGCCCCAAGTGAAGTTTTTGGAATGCGACCCAAGAAAAAGTTTTCCCCAACTGTCAGTTCGGGTGCAGCCAATAAATCCTGATATGCGGCGGCGATGCCAGCGGCCTTGGCATCGGATGGGTTATGAATTTTAAATTGCGTGCCTGTTTCGTCAATAAAGATAATGCTACCAGAGTCGTAAGAATACGCGCCAGTAATGGACTTAATCAAGGTCGATTTTCCAGCACCATTTTCTCCAATTAAACCATGAACCTCTCCGCGGAGAACCGAGAAAGAAACGTCTTTTAGTGCGTGTACACCAGGAAACTGTTTGTCGATATTCGTAACTTGCAGAATAAAATCATACATAGGCCCGCCTCCTTTAGTAGTTGGTGGTGGCAGCCCAGAACTATGGACTGCCACCGCTGCTGCAGGACTGTCAGTCCCGAACCATGGTCTCTGGATAAAGATCGGCGGTAAGTAGTTCGTTACCTGAGTCAATCTCTTCTTTGGTCACGGTACTATACTCGCAATAGATATATTTGTCATATTCAGTCCCATTCAAAATACTGTCGATGGTGTCGAACATCATGTTATAAACCGTCCAGTAATCCGGGCGCATAATAAGAGCATCCAAACTACCGTCTATAACGGCCTCTACCTCGTCTGTGTCTGCGTCAATAGCAACGGCGGCTACGCGATCACCAAAACCTCCTTCAGAAATAGCACGGGCAAGAGCTGTGCCGGTGGTGTTGTTTCCGGCAAAGATTCCGGATATTTCGTCTCCGTAGGTGGCCAAAGTTGCTTCAATTTGACCGATGCCTTTATCAATATCATTTTCGTTGTATTGAATTTCCAGAACTTCCGCAGTGGGAAGGACTTCACTAAGTCGGTCATACAGCCCTTGGAACATTTCCTCGCCAGATGTGTTGATTACAGACATAAAAAGAGCGATTTTACCGCTAGGATCTAAATTTTCAGCATCAATAGAGCTTTTTATTGCATCTGCAGCGAAAACACCCGCATCATAACTGCCAGCGAGATAAATGGAATGCCAGTTGTCCTCTGATCCGGAAATTGTAAATGCATAAAGGTTTACCCAGATACCCATAGAAGATGCTTCTGCCACAATAGGGACAACCGGGTCTGGATAGAGAGATGCTACAATCAACCCATCAAGATCCTCGGAAGCGATGACATTCTCCAAACAGGCAATATAGCCTTCCGCATCAGATTCGCCGGCAGGACCTTGTACGATCAGATTGATAGGACATCCAAATTCCTCTTCAGCGTCTTTACAGGCGTTGCGGGCGGCAGTAGCGATTTTTTGCCAGTTGGCGGAATCAAGGCCTGGAAGAACAATAGCCAAGTTTACGGCATCATGGCTGTTAGTGTCTGGTTGAGTTGTTGCTGTTTCTGCTTCCGAGGAAGAAGAAATCAGTGAATCGGCAGGGGCTGCTGGAGCATTTGAACAGCCGGAAAAGGTAAGAGGACAAATACAAATTAAGAAAGAAAAAAGTATAGCTCTGATTTTTTGCTGCATGATAAAAGGCCTCCTTGTAAAATAATTGTTGGCGGGGCTATTTTCATGTTTTATGAAAGATTCGATAGCGGGGTTATCATCACCATCCTTTCTTAATGTACCAATGTCATAACATAATATACAAAAAAACAATAGGATTGTCAATATATTTCTATTTCCTAATAAAAATAACGAATAAGATAAGATAAAAATAGATAGAAATCATTGATTGAACAATCACGTAATGTTATAATAAGAATATATAACAATACAACTTCTTGTATATTGTTTGTCTAGACAGATTATCATACTAAAAAAGAAAGAATAGGGTTGACTTATATGTTTGATTCGAATCAGCGCATTAATCGAGAGATTCCAATTCCGCTATATTACCAGCTCCAGAATATTATTTTGGATATGATCAACTCTGGTGAATTGCAACCTGGGGACTACATTCCAACAGAAAGTGAACTAGGACAGATGTACCAACTTAGTCGAACAACAGTTCGACAAGCAATTATGGGATTGGTGATGGAAGGGAAATTGCATCGCGTCAAGGGAAAGGGGACGTTTGTGGCAAAACCCAAAATTGTACAGGATTTTATGAGAAAACTGGAGCCTTTTTCTGCCCAGATCGGTCGACTTGGCCTTGTGCCTTCTACTAAAGTGCTAGATATGAGTTGCGTGGAAGCTCCCCAGGAAGTAACAGAAGTATTTGGATCTAAGGAGCCAGTAATTCGACTGAATCGATTAAGGTATGCAGATTTTGAGCCAATAGTAGTATTGTCTACATATTTACCAATGACATGTAAGGATATCCTTCATCAGGATATGGAGAGGCTCGGTCTATACGAGTTCCTGAGCAGAGATGAGAGAACACGGGTCTGCATTGCGACAAGACAGATTGAGGCGGTGGCAGCAGGGAAATATGAGAGTGAATTGTTGCATATTGATTTTGGATCTCCTATCCAAATGACAACAACAATTGGGCGCTCTGCAAATAATGAGCCAATTGAATATTCTGTAGCAAAATATCGTGGAGATAAAAACAAGTTCGTAGTTGAGCTATCACTTTGATTGTGCATATATTCGTTTTTTTTACAATGAAACGGAGATATGTAACATAACGGATGAGAGACAAGGGGACAGCTTAGTCCCTTGGCGAGAGCGGTGCAATTATTAAAGATATAGAGAAAAGAGAGTAAAATACTGAAGCGTAGGATTTAGCGCTGGAAACAAATATTATAGAATGGATTTTTGAGCAAAGTTCAAAAGAAAAAAGTAATGGAAGCGGTCGATGTTTCTAGGACGGGGAAATTTAGGGAAAAATAACACATTAAAGGTCATATAACGGTTTACCCGTTTGCGCAATGGCGTGAACGGGTAAACCGTTATATCTGTATATACTCGGTTTATGTTGACAAAGATTTACTTTTATGCTATACTGAGAATGCGAACAAATAGGCTCGTCTGGGCGAGGGTAAATAGTAATTAGGCCCAGAGCGTCCCGGCAGCTGCCGGGGGTTTAGCAGTTTTCATTTTAGAGCCGCTAAAAAGGTATGATGCACCTTTGTGATGTGTGGGCTTGCCGTAGTAACCTTTGTGAATTGGAAAGCACATCATGGACCCTGCTGTGAGTAATCTTTGTGAAAGCACAGGTAAGCAGAACGCATCTGTTCACCATCCACCTACTGAACGTTGCCAGTGTACTGTAGAAAGCACTGGAGAGCTGATCCCTCGGAAAAGGATTCGACAGAACCTCAACTGCCGTAGACGCTAATAAATAGGCTGCACACATAAGCAAGAAAAAAGTGTAGAAGAGAAATCTTCAAAACAGTCACACATAAGACTTAAAAAAGTGTACTTTGCTGATCGTCGAGGTTTCTTCGGAAACTGACGTGAAGCGGCTTAGCTTGAACGATGATATAATGTAAATAATTGATATAATGGGAATAAAGTATATACGATATATAACTTATATAAGTTATATATCGTAGCAAAAAGGGGGCTACCATTTGGGGCGAAAAAACAAATCATACTCGAAGGATCTGCACCAGCAGGCGTATGAGAAATTGACATCTATGCTGGCGCTGGGCGAAAGCAAGCGCGAGGCGGTTTTGAATGGGACAACCGATGATAAGATCTTCTCGGTCAACACATACAAGACCTACTGGAAGCACATAAAGTACTTCTTGAAGTATGTCAAGGAAAAATACCCGGAATGTACGACGCTGAAGAAAGCAAAAAGGTATGTCAATGAGTGGCTGCAAGTGCGAGTTGACCAGGATCTATCTGCATGGACGATTCAGGCCGAGGCAAAAGCCTTGGGGAAGTTGTATGGCATAAAACCAGACGATGAAGACTACTTCAAGCCGCCGAAGCGGAACCGATCAGAAATCAAACGGAGTCGGGGAGATGCCAAGCGGGATCGGCACTTTTCGGAAGCTAACAACGATGAGCTGATAAAATTCTGCCGGGGAACCGGGCTGCGGCGCAGTGAGCTGGCAGATCTGAAGGGAACGGATCTGGTGACACGGGAACAAATCGAAGCGCAGATCATGGCGCTGGAACAGATCCCAGAGCAGCAGCGGACGTCGGGTGACACGAAGCGGCTTCAGATGCTGCAAGACACGCGAATGTTTGAAGGTGAGTATTTTATCCATGTGCGGAACGGAAAAGGCGGTAGGGAGCGCGTAAGCCCCATTATAGGGAAAAACCAGACGCAGATCATCGACCGGATGAAGAACACGCCGCCCGATGAAAAGGTCTGGCAGTTCATTCACCAATGCGCGGACATTCACAGCTACCGCTCAGATTACGCAGTTGCCATCTACAAAGCTCATGCGAGAAAGATCAGCGAAATTCCGTTTGACCGGGTGAATAAGGGAACCGGAAAAAGATATCAGAGCGACGTCTACACTTGCCGCAAAGATGAAGCGGGTAAGAAGCTAGACAAGGCTGCCATGCTGGTTTGCAGCAAGGCGCTGGGGCATAACAGAATTAGCGTGGTCGCGGACAATTATATCCGTGGCCTTTGATGGGAGGCGAGTGAGATATCGAGTATGTAAAAAAACAGTGGACGGGTGGGTATAAACCCGTGGACAGTCTGGCCGACCAGGAGTGCTCCCATGTGATTCAAACAAAGCATGAATATGAGACGCTTCTAAATCAGCGAAATAGAGCCAAGCGCGAAAAAGAGGAAGCAGAAAGAGCTGCTGCGCGGGAGATATCCAGAGTAAAACAGGAGGCGGCACACGAGGCCGACAGAGCCGCACAGAGGGCGCAAGCGCAGATAGACGACCTTCTACAGCAGGTGGAGCGAAAAACGGCTGAAATCGCCGACCAGCGCGCCCTCAATGCGAACCTTCTCAGGATTTCGCGGGAAAGAGCAAATGCGGATAGAGGGCTGCGACCGAAAAAGGTGCATACAGGGTATGTTGTCGTGATGTCCTCCGAAAAAGAAATACGGTACAAAACCGGCAGAAATAAGCTGCTGACGGCAAAGGTATGGGAGACGGTACTTCAGAGTCCTTACTCGGTAGATTTTACGGAGAGCCAGGCAAGGCAGCTGATCGAGGAAGATCTTCTGACTAGGGAAAATGGCTTGCTTGCCGAGGTAGGCATTACGCTGATTTGTCACGGAAACGGTTATGAGGATCTGACGGAAGCAGAAAACTGGAAAGAAATTAAGTTTTTGCACAATGCGCTGTTTTCACGGCAGCTTCGTGCAAACTATAGAGCAGGCTATTGGGAATATATCATCCAGCACACAAAACCGCTTGGAATCGTCCCCACGGAGATGCGGGCTGGAGCAAAAAATGGATAGCAAAATAGCCTGTCCGCAACACTTGAAATCGTGTTTTGGACAGGCTATAATAACACTCAAAAAATAGGGAAAAAGCTATTGATAATCTAAGCCCCCCGTATAGGGGTCTAGGGGTAGGACCAGGGGTGGATTTTTATTGCAAAAAAATAAAAATTTCTCTTTTTGGGAAGCGAGCAGGGGGCGGCAGCTTGTAGCGAATAGCTGTGTGCTGGATCGGGGGGCGCAGCCCATCCGATAGCAGGGTAGGATTTGTCCACGGTCTTTTCCAAGGTCGTCCATCAGGATTCTCCACGCCTTTATGGTGTGGGGAATCCTGTGGGCGTACCGGCAGGCGTAAGCCTGTGGGAAAGGCGGTGGACAAATCCGGATGGTTTGGAATCCCCGCCGCAGCGGATTTTTCTTTTTGCTTCTTTTTCTTTTGCTGGGAGGTTTTTGTTTATGACGCAGAATTATACTGAAGGCTATGAGTATTTGAGTTCTCAATTTCCGGAGGTCAGTGGTTATGATTTTTATCGGGAAATGTTCCCGAATAATGAGCGTTCTGACGAGAGACATATGGATTATTCTCAGCCCAACGCAATTTATCTGTATCGGGAGCAAACGTCCGATGGTTTTAAGCGGATGCGTCGAAGAGTCATGTTCTCCGATCAGTGGGAAACTGATTACATGGAATTTATTGAACGAAATCCGCTGACGTTGTGCAGCGGGCTGGCCTATCGCGGGAAATCCAATAAGCTGGAGCACGCGCAGCGGATGAACGCACTGATCTTCGATTTGGATGGTGTTGGCTTGAAGGAGTTGCGGAATCTATTTTTACGTTTTGGCGGAGATCCGACGCGGCTTCGTCGCTTGCCGATGCCGACGTATCTTGTTTTGTCCGGAACAGGCCTGCACGTTTGCTATTTTTTCCGGGAGCCAATCGATCTATACCCGAATATTAAAATTCAGTTGAAAAGTCTAAAGTATGATCTTACGTTTCGGATGTGGGAATACAAGGGGACGTCGCAGAACAAAGAAATTCAGTATCAGTCCATCAACCAGAGCTTCCGCATGGTCGGTAGCATCAACGAAAAGCATGGCAATCAGGTCGTTGCGTTCCGGACCGGCGAGCCGGTGACGCTGGAATATTTGAACGCTTATGCCAAACCGGAAAATCGGGTGGATATCAATAAACCGTTCAGACCATCGAAGATAACGAGAGAAGCAGCGCGGGAAGCGTACCCGGAGTGGTATGAGCGAGTTATTGTCAAGGGTGAAAAGTACCCGAAAAAATGGGATATTGCAGGAAAGGTACATGGCGACGATCCGTATGCACTTTACCATTGGTGGTTGCGGCAGATATTATCCATCCGAGGCGGACATCGGTATTTCTTTTTGATGTGTATGGCAATCTATGCCTACAAATGCGATGTTCCGAAGGCGCAGCTTCGGAAGGATATGCAGATTGCGTTTGAGGATCTCCAGATGGTGCATCATGAGAATGCGTTGACTGAGGATGATATCAAGAGTGCGCTGGAGGCGTATGACCGGGAGTATTACAATTTTACGATTTCAGATATAGAGGCTCTGACGGATGTTCATATAGAGCGGAACAGAAGAAACGGGCTGACGCAGGAAAAGCATCTCTATTTGGCGCGAAGGCGTAAGGAGGACATGAAGGCGATTGGAATCCCAATGAAGGCTGCGGATGGTCGCCCAACGGCACAGATGAAAGTCTACGAATGGAGAAAGGCAAATCCGTCTGGTAAAAAAGCTGATTGCCATAAAGACACTGGGCTGGACCCGAAGACGATCCGAAAGTGGTGGGAAACAAAATAATATATATACTTTATATAAAATATATACATTAAATAAAGTATATATTTTATATAAATCATAGTTTGCTTCTGTTGAAATTCACGCGCCGAAAATTGGAAAGGCTACTGCGCATCGTATTCGTTGCATTTTCATATAATAAGTGGTACAATAAAGAGTACAAGAAACAGCACAAGAAGGAGTGAGACAATATGATTGCTGTCAACTATTCAACTGCGAGAAGAAGTTTCAAGGACTACTGTGATAAGGTTGTTGACAATGACGAGACTGTAATTGTCACGCGGAAGAAAGATAAGAACGTGGTAATTATCAGTGAGGAACGGTACAGTGAAATGGAGAAGGCTGAAAGAAACTCCATGTATCTGCGGAAGTTGGATCGTGGGCTTGCTCAGGTTCGCGCCGGGCATGGTATCGTGAAGTCCATGGCCGAACTGGAGGCAATGGCACAGGATGAATAATAATATTACGTTCTCTCCGGACGGCTGGGCAGATTATTTGTACTGGCAGACGGAAGATCGAAAAACATTAAAGCGGATCAACCAGCTTCTTGCGGACATCCAGAGGAATGGTCTTTCTGAAGGTATCGGAAAGCCAGAGCCGCTGCGTCACGTTAAGGAATGGAGCAGACGGATTGACGAGACAAACAGGCTGGTTTATACGGTGGAAGGGGAACAGCTTGTGATCCTTTCATGTAGAGGGCATTACGAGGACTGAACACATAAAACTTATATAAATTATATACTATATACAGTGTATATGATTTATATAAGATAAATTCGAAATGATGCCAATCACGGAATCATCCGCTGACAAATTAGCGTAGTCTGCTGAACAACAAACAACATGAGAAGGATAAGCGCAGAAAGGAACTGCGATAATGGCAAGCACAAACATCAATATCCGGATGGACAGCGACTTAAAAATGCAGTTTGAAGCATTTTGTGCAGATATGGGAATGACAATGACGACCGCATTTAATATTTTTGCGAAGAAGGCGGTGCGTGAATATCGCATTCCTTTTGAGATTGGCGGCGAAGTGCCGAACGCTGTAACAAGGAAAGCAATCGAGGATGCAGAGAATGGGATTGGAATGAGCAGGTCTTTTTCCTCCGTAAAAGACCTGATGAAGGATCTGAATGCTGACGATTAGGTATCAGACAGCCTTCAACGAGGTTAAAAGGTAAATGTTATATAATTTATATACTGTATATATAATATATAAATTATATAATCCAATGCGGGGAACGCCGTCAATCGACAGGATCATCCGTTGACAAAATCAGCGGAATCTGCTAAACTACAGTTGACCGAGCAAAGGCGGTTAAGAAAACTACACAAGGCGTAGCGAAGCCCTCCAGAAGTTGCAGCTTCTGGAGGGCTTCTTGTCCGTTATCGGTGGACCAGACCGTTGGGCCGGGTGCTGCGGAGTCAACTATCTCCATCCAGCCACTTGCAGATGTAGTATGAAACTACGCCTGCCAGTACGGAGATAGCAAAGGCGATTAAGTACGACAAGGCGTTCACCTCCTTCCGCTGGAAGGAGTCGCAGCGAGAGAATTATATCAAAAATAGGCGAGAAATTAAAGGCTGAAGCGCAAATATAGAAAAAGCAACTGTCTGTTGCCTAGATGTAAAGTGGGTGTGGTTTCACTTTTTTAATTACAGATCTAAAATATAAACACAAAGGCCAAGGTACAATTTGGCTTTTTGGAAACGATTGAAGACACACAGGACGAAAAAACGAAAGGATGATAATTTTTATGAAGAAAAAAATGAACTGGGTTATGGCCGTAGCTTGTGCTGCAGTTGTTACAGTAAGTTGCATTATTCCTGCAGCGGCGGCAGTTACGCCAAATGAAGCTGCGAGTGAAGGACCTATGGCTGCAGTATCGGTCGGGTATGACGGTTTTGTATCGTGTGTCGATGCCGTAGACGAAACAAATGATTCTGAGGGAATTGTAATCGAAGGAGAAGTTGGCGACAAATTTGTTGTAGGTGATTTGATTTTTGAAATTGTTTCAGCAGAAGAAGCAGAGCGAGCAATTTCAGGACCGCAGACACGCGCAAGTACTAAGCGCTGGGACATTGAACTCGAAGGGGACACAATTAACGAGAGTTTCGAGGTAACGAAAGATTATCCATATGCAAAAGTGTGGATTAAAAATGATGGAACAAAGTCCATTCAATTCACAATTACAAAGACCTCTCCGACGGGGAGTGTTGTAGAGGGAAGCGATGTGACTATTGCTGCGGGTACTTCGACGAACGTATATAGTACGAGAAAATGGAGCGCTGCAACATACTATGCTAATTTCACAAGCGGAAAAGCTGATATGGTAGGGAGTGCAGCGTGCAGAGTAGCTTCTACGCTTAAGGAGTTGGACCTTTAATAGCAACTATATAACGGTAATATATCTTAATAATTTAGAAGCAACTTAATAAAAAAGGACGACGTCTGTCGTCCTTTTTTTATTGACAAAGTCAATAATTTATATACTATAAATACAGTATATAACGTAAAGGAGAGACTGCAATGAAAGTTATCGCAATAGCAAATCAAAAGGGCGGCGTGGCGAAGACGACCACGACGCACAACTTGGGTGCTGCACTCGCTGTTGCGGGCAAGAACGTGCTGCTGATCGATCTGGACAGTCAGGCCAGCCTGACGATCAGCGTCGGCATGGAGCCACTGGAGGTTCCAAAGACGATTGTAGACGTTCTGAAGAAAGACGGTGCACCGATCCGCGAGTGCGTACAGAAAATCAATGACCGGCTACACATAGTGACGTCGATTATTGACCTGGCTCCGATGGAGATGGAGATGCTTTCGCGGGCGAGCCGGGAGAAGATCCTCGACCGGGCGCTGAAGCCAATCAAGGACAGCTATGATTACATTCTGATCGATTGCCCGCCGCAGCTCTCGATTCTCACAATCAATGCGCTTTCCTGCGCGGACGGCGTTTTGATCCCTGTCAAGACGGACTACCTGGCATACCGTGGCCTGACGCAGCTGCAGGACAGCATCCGGGAGATCCAGGAGTTGATTAACCCGGATCTGAAGGTGCTGGGCGTGATTGCAACACTCTACGATGCACGGGTATCGGACGATAAAGATATTCTTGCGCTGCTGAAGGAAGAGTATAATCTCGTCGGCGTTGTGAAGCGGCTGGCGGTGGCGAAGAAAGGAATTTATGACGGTTTGGCGGTCGTGGAGCAGGCACCGAGCAGCGAAATTGCGAAAGAATACACAGCAATTGCGAAGATGATTATAAACGGAAATTTCGACCGGGAGGATATTGAAAATGGGTAATTTGAAAGATCGTGAAAGCCGGCGCAGAGCGTCTGTTGTTGGCAGCATCATTGAGCAGCAGCCGACAGAGGAACCGAAGCAGCGTAGTACTGGCCGCGGTCGGCCGAAAGAGGATCGGGAGCTGCGGAAGCGGGTGAGTTTGTCTGTGCTGCCGAGCCTGTATGAAGACATTCAAAAAATTGCTTATGTAGAAAGGCGCAGCGTCAGCGAGCTGCTTAGTGATCTGATGTTACAGTATCGAGATCAGCAGAAATCGGCACTTTCGGAGTATGAAAAGGTCAGAAAATGAAAGAGGCAACTCTGAGTTGCCTAGATGTAAACCACGTGTGGTTTACATCTAATGGGATCTGAATGTAAAATCAGGAGTGTAAAACGCATGACTCTTAGAGAAAAACTGATCGTATTAAGGGATAAGGCTGGAATAACGCAAATGGCGCTGGCTCATCAGCTCGGCGTGTCCAGACAGGCGGTTACCAGATGGGAAAGCGGAGACACAGCGCCGTCTATGGACAAGCTGAAGGCACTGGCGAAGATCTACGACGTATCGCTGGATTGGTTGTGCAGTGAAGCGGATGAGCCATATGAAAATAAAGAAAAATCGGAGTCAATACGGTTGGATGAAGATGAGCAGAAAGCAGAACCGTATGACATGAGAAATAAAAGAACATCTGTAAAGCGAACTGTTATAGTGTGCGCTGTAGTTTTGGCGGCTTTGATTTTTGCCTGCGTAGTGTTTGTGAAAGCACGACAGAAGGCAAAATCAATAGATGAGCTTCCATATAAAACAATAGAGCCAAATGACTCATCAGATGAACCCTTTGGGTTTGAGTGGTGATTTTATAGGAGGTAGACTGAAAATGAAACGAAAAAGAATCGTCGGAGTAGTATTGGCACTGGCAGTCGTTTTTAGTTGCTTTACGGTTCCAGCATTTGCGCAAGAAAACCTGCGCGAAGAGCCTCTTACATTAGAGCGGAGGGCATCAGGCCGGTTCAGCATAACGGTTAAGGCTGGTGACGTTAGAAAAGCAGACACGAGTTTCCCTCTTGAAAAGGGAGATACGGTAAGAATTAAAGCATCATATGCACCGGCAGATGCAACGGTAAACTTTGGGTTAACCGGACCGGATAATCAGTTTTATTATATTCCCGTTTCTACGGGGGCGATTGATGAAACAATTGAAGTAAATCAACACGGATATTACACGCTGACAATTGAGAACACCTCTGACTCGGACGTTACAGTAAATGGGTACGTGAATTATTGAAACCAAATTTTGGAGAATCTTTATTTAGAGTGGCCACTCTGAAAAGATAAAAAACAACAAAATGAAAAGGAGATTAAAAGCTATGAAAAAGATGATTGCATTGCTCTTAGTGGTATGTGTCATGTGCAGTATGCTGATTGTGACTGCATCCGCTGCGGAACCGAGGTCGATGATGCGGGTGGAAACGGTCACCAAGAGAGCGGCGAATGTCCGCAAGTACCCCAATACAAATAGCCTTGTATATGGGAATCTGATGAAGGGTGAAACTTGGAACACTACTACTCCTACGTCCAACGCTTGGTTCTACGGAACGGCTGGCTTGGAAACGGCGTTTTATGAGGAATTTGGGGATCAGCCCGGATATGTGGCAAGTAGCAATTTTGGATACTAAGATAAAAAAGTTATAAGGTTCGGAGATGATATCGTTCCCTGCGACATTTGTCGCAGGGAACGATATCATAATTGTGGGGAATATAAAGGTGTTGAAATGAATAATAAGAAACTATTTTTTTCAGTGGCAAGCGTCTTAATTGTTATGTGCGCAATCCTATCTGGATGTACAGAGAAAAATGAACGCGAACTGGAGCAGAAAGCAATAGAAAAGGAACAATGGGATATTGGAAAAAATGTAGATGAGGGGTTGCCCCAAGACAGATTAAACGAAAAAATAAAATTGACTGTTGGCGGTATTGGACTAAACGAAAGCTCGATTATGGGCAGCATAAACGAATTTAATGCGACCAATGAAAAGTATCAAATTGTGACAGAAGACTACGCCGACGCGGCGGCATCTCTGGATCAGGCTCGTACAGTTATGCAAACAAAGGCAATGGCGGGAGATGGTCCTGATATAATCAGCTTTGAAGGTATATCACCGCTTAAATGGATTGGGGCAGGAATGTTATACAATATGGATGGACTGGTAGCTGGAGATCCAGATATAAATGAAAATGATATTTTGATTTGGAATGCTTTGCACGAGTACAATGGATTATATCTTATGTCTCCTACATTTTGGACGGAAACGCTTGCGTGTTCATCTGAAACAATGCAGAAGTATGAAGGCTGGACAATAAATGATTATTTGGAAATAGAAAAAAGTTTGGATTCAAACCAGAGCATGATTTACTATATGAATCCAGAAAACTTCATCGTAAGCATTGGGGGAAGGTATTTGCAAAAGGCATTGGATCTTGTGAATGCCTCTTGCGATTTCGATAACGAGGAATTCATCTCCATTTTGGAGAGCGCCGTACAGGCTGGATGCTATGAAGCAACTTACGATCCAAATGAAACGGGACAGCAAAAGGTGATACGAGGAAAACTTATTTGCTTCTTTTCTGGGCTAATGACAGGGCAAGACGTAGCGTTTGATCGAGAAGAGTGCGGACAAACATTATCATACATTGGATGGCCGACAGTTGATGGAAGCAACGGAACGGATATAAGGTTGACGCAAGCTGTTGGAATTAACAAAGCAACAAAGAACATTGAAGGGTGTTGGGAATTTGTAAAGTATTTACTTAAAAATCCAATACTGATAGATAACGCATCTGGAATGCCGACATATGCACCACTAGTGAACGAAGACCTCAAAATGCTGAATTCTGGAGAGCCGAAATTTAAGACAACGGAAGAAGATATGGAAATAGTGATAAATCTTGCCAAAGAAAGTGAGCAGCTGACATACTACGATGAAGAAGTAATGAATATTATTTTGAATGAATCTTCTGCATTTATACAAGGAAATGCAAGCGCGAGCGAAACAGCAAAGCGCATACAGTCTCGGGTAAGCTTGTATATGAAAGAGCAGTATGAATAGAAAATTATACAATGTTGTAATAACAGGACAACATCATCTCAAATCCGATCGAGGTACGCAACCCAATTTTCAACGACTAAATTAGGCACACGCTCAAACTCTCGGACGTTGTTTGTGACCAGGATCATATCTTCAGATCTGGCGTGCGCGGCGATCAGCATATCTAATGGACCAATCGGTGTACCTCTATCTTGTAGATAGGATCGGATCTCGCCGTATTCCGAAGCTGCTGCAGCTCCGAAAGGAAGGATGCTCAATGGAATCAGGAAACGAAGCAGCGCCTGCTCGTTTTTTGCGGGATTGGAGCTGTGCTTCATCCCATACTCCAGCTCGGCCAGCGTGATGGATGAAATACAGACGCCGCTATTCAATTCTTTCTTCAGCCGCTGCAATACGTGTTCGGGTTTGTTTTTCATTGCGTAGATGCAGATATTTGTGTCCAGCATATAAGTCACAGATTTTCACGCTCCTGTTGGATGCCCTGATCCCGGCCACCCTCAAAAATATCGTCGGTGAAGCTGTTCAGTCCGTCCATAAAAGTCTGCCACATGGACTCCATCGGCACGAGGATCACGGCGTCACCGAGCTGCTGGACGATCACTTCATCCGTATTGAACCGAAATTTCTTCGGAAGCCGCACGGCCTGACTTCTTCCATTTTCAAAAATCTTTGCAGTCTCCATAACTGTCACCTCCTAATTTAATATATATCACGATATATATTATTCGTCAATAGGCTGCTGCGTATTCGTGAAATGCGCCTTAGTTGGAAATAATAAAATTTCAGGATGGCTGTACTTTTTGCAATGAAAAGTACAGCCATCCTGTTGTACAAGGCTGCGTAGTTTTGCTGGCTGAAAAAACAGCCTTGCAGAAGCATTACTGCCAGGACAATTGGAGCTGCCGGTGGTTATCGGCACAGTCTCTCAAATAGAGGTTGATCAGGGTCTGATAGGGGATGCCTTTTGCGTCGGCCAGAGACTTGAAGTAGTCGATGGTGATCTGTTTTTTCAGCCGGTTCGCGTAGGGGTTTTTTCTTGGGTTCAGCTCACTGATGTTATATTCATCTCTCATACTATCACCTCAAATTCCCTCATCTCTGATGCTCGGTTTTGGTTTGGCCGGTTGGAAGACTGCTCTGGAGGCCCAGTCATGCTGCCTACGCTTTCGAATCATCTCCCGAACAAACTCCCGCTCGTCCTCTGATGTCAGGGAGGTAATATCGTTATCCTCAGCGTGCGCTCCACTCCCGACGGCCGCCGTTTCCTCCTGGTGCAGCAGACCGGTCTCTCTGTCTTCCATGCCAATCCCTCTTTGTTGATATTTGTTGATAAATTCTTAGAGAAGGAGTTTATTCATTCCCTCTACAATGCTGGTTTTCCACATTTCGTATGAGCTTGGAGATAATCCAGCATACTTATTTGCTGTATTCAGCAGTGTCTCCCGCTGATGATCCAGATTCGCTATGGTGTTGAAACTGTAATCGATGTCCTCTGTGATAATCTCTATGGGAGGTTCCATCTCGAAGATAAACTTAATCAGGTAGAAGAACTCTTTTGAGTTGGCGGCCAAATATGCCTGCGTCTGTGTGGCAATGCAGTCGATTTGCCCCAGCGTGCAATCTCTGAGCAGCCGCAACATCTCAGGACGGTTTTTTATCTCCTTCTTACCTGTGATATCCACATAGACATCTACAAGCTGCATATCAAGATTATCCACAAATTTCTCCTGGTAATATCTTCTATGATAGGCGAGGGCAGAATCGCGACTCCGCTCCCATAGTTTTGCCAGCTTGACATAAGCAGCAACTCTAAGTGGTGGCATCGCATTCCCTCTCCTTTTTCTGGCGGTCTATCTCTTCAAGCATCTGTTTCAATGCCTCGTCTGGATGATCTGTAAAACCTGCATAGGTTTCGAGCGACATGATAGCTGCATCTCGTTTCCGCCTGACTGTAATGATGACAACATGACCCCTGACTTCGAGATATTCCCATATTCGAGCTGGATGGCGCTTGAACTCACTGATTGGAACCTCACATTCCTGTATCTCTTCAGGCCGCAGTTTCATAGGGTGGGTCAGAGCTCTATTTTCCTCCAATACCATGCACCACCTTTCCGGTAGGTATCTATATCCAATGATTTCTTGGCAGATTTAATGGTTCGCTCTGAAAATCCGAGCTGGGTCATACGCTCAAATACCTCGGAACTTGCCATATCACCGGTAGAAAGCATAAGGAGAAGAAGATCCTTGGCACGGTCCAATTTCCCCATGCGTGGGGGCCGGTAATCAGCATCTTCTGGGCGCATACTGCAACGGCCAATCCAGCGGAAGCCGAGCTCTGGATCAAAAAGGAAACCGATGGCTTGACCTTCCGGCGCCAGGCTGGACTTAACTGGGAACATATAGCGTATGTCTGGGCTCATCTGATCACGCACAATCATCAGAACGCTGCGCGCTATTGCTGCGATGTCGATGCTGCCCAAGCCCCTGTAGAGGTTCTTTCCCCCCTTTGACTTATTCATATGGCCCACCAGGACGACGGCACACTGATGTTTCTCCGCGATCTCAGCCAAGCGGCGGATGGTGCTGCGCATCTTTGTTGCACTCTGCATGTCTCCATCCTGGCCAATGTAAGCCTGAATGGGATCTAAGATGAGCAGTTGAGCTCCGGTCTCTCCGATCGCACGGTCAAGGCGCTCATCGTCAAGCGTCAGGCTCTGATCATCATCTTCAATGAATGCGACTCGATCACAGTCTGCTCCAGCCTGTATGAGCCTGGGCTTAATCGTATCCTCGTTGCTGTCCTCCGCACACTGATATAAGATCGTCTTGGGCCCATTCAATGCGCTGCCGTCAGGAAGCCTCACCCCCTGGGACAGGGCCGCAGCAAGATGAACCATAAAAGTGGACTTACCCTCCCCGGGATCCCCCTGGAGAACCGTGACTTTACCATATGGAATATAGGGATACCAAAGCCATGAAACCGGCCGCTCTTTTACAGCGGAATAATACTTGTATCGGACCTCAGCGGCCATCATGCGGCACCTCTTCCTGCAATTGACGCCACCGCAGGAGCTCGCTCCCGGCAAACTCCGGATTCTCTATGCACCAGTTGAAAAATATGATGAGAGCCTGCTCTAATGTGATGGAGTACCGACGAAATACCCTTTCCGCTTGATCCACAAGGTCCTTATTCAACTCAATCTCCACTGTAATCATTCCGGTTTCCATGGATCCAGTTCCTCCATATGTATATTCTTCAAGGTCATCATCGTCACGAGCTGGTTGATCACAGAAATCTCTTCGAGTGTCAGCCCAGAAACATCTATCGTGTGATTACTTGCGCACCCCAAAAGATAATCTGTGCTCACGCGATATAGTGTGGCCAATCGAACCAGGGTATCATAGGGTGGCTGCCTCATGTCGTTCTCATATAAACTGATCGTGCTCTTTTTGACCCCAATCAATGCCGCGACTTGATCTTGCTGTAACCGCTTTTCCTCCCTAAGTTGCCGCAACCGACTACCTAAAGTCTCTATCATGTGCATCACTCCTTTATGCACTATGATATGTGCTGGGCAATTATATTCGCAGTATAGCATAATCCGGTTTTCAGTTGGAAAATCGGAGTTTTCACTTTGTAATCCAGCCTGATAAGTTTGCATAAACTCAGATAGCGCTTCTTTATGTCCTTCTATTTGTAAGACTTCCAGCATCACATTTATTTATTTTGCCAGGATACAGGAAATTCATCAGAACAAAAAGACGGACAGTGGTTGATTCCACTGTCCGCCTCGTATTACGCCAAGTGCTCTATTGCCGCTTTTCTATTTTCCTAGTAGCTTCTTGAATAAAACGATCCGTCTTTTCTTTCCCATAGTATTGATATGGATCAACCTCTTTTTGGGTCTTTTCGTCCATCCAGGGATTCACAACACAATAGCCCTTGTGGGTAAAGCGAACCATATTCAGTGTGGCAGCTCCTGAGTGATCATGCCACGTACCGTCCATCAGCTGTCATGCGAATTTTTTTATTTGCTCAATTGTTACTTTCATGGGTTTTCATCTCGTTTTCATTAGGTAT
>ENA-OURQ01001003-OURQ01001003.1-human-gut-metagenome-genome-assembly--contig:-NODE-1003-length-25357-cov-4.175954_pt1 | contig 25357 bp, 24 predicted proteins | sample MGYA00242105_ERZ508999 | MGnify/ENA primary metagenome ERZ508999 (study PRJEB26280, sample SAMEA2338771) | human gut metagenome | biome: human gut; feature: human-associated habitat; material: faeces...
GCCATCCGACAATTCCATTTCCTCTGTCCGATAAGTACAATGACTGGTCGCCCACGTATACTCACATTCTATTTCCGTCTGCGCAGCATCTGCTGTTTCCTGTTTCTCCTCTTTTTGTTCTGTCTTATTTATGTTTCCTTGACAGCCTGTTAAAAGCAGACAGATTGTCATGAAAATTAAGATTGTTATTTTCTTCATTTTGTACTCCTCTTTTCCATATCTTTCTATTCATCACGATCCCACTCATCTACCGAAGCTCCATCCCTGCATAACAAAAAACAGAACATCTCAGGATCGCTTTTTCTTACTTTTTTCAGTTGTTTCGTGGCAGGGTCATAGCAAAGATATATGAGATACTCGTCATCTTGCCAGGAATGTATGCAGATTTTATTATTTACCACGTCGACAGAATCAATCACCAGTTCCAGATCATTCTGCTGTTCAAATTTCTTCAATGTCTCTGTGAGCTCTTTCTCATAGTGGAGCTGTTTTTCTTTCCCCGTCAGGGAATAAGAATATACTTCATCCTTTTCACCTGTAAACACGAACAACCGATCTTTCCGGATACACATTTCAGAAACATAATCCTTTTTGTTCCATTTGACCAAACGTTTCTTTTTATCCTGTTTCAGATCATAGGTCCAAATCCCCTTACGCAGTGCATAAATCACCTGTTTCCTCTTTTTATCACCAATGGCAGCTGCCGATGTATAGCACACCGGATCCATAATATGTATCTGATCCGAACCAATCTTATAATAGGAAAACGCATACTTTTCTTTTCCTTTTTCCTTATAAGGCTTGCTGCTAAGAATAAAATATTTCCCCACAAGACCACTTAAATACATATTGGTTTCCGGAATGCCTTTTATCTTTACAAACGTTTTCTTTTTCCGGTCATATACATGGATCTGATACATACCATCCTGGTAGACAATATAATCGCTGTCTGCATACACATCCCCTTGTCGGGGCTCCTCAAGTTCTTTATTACATTTACATATTTTCTTTGCCTTTTCCATCTGCGGAAAAGAGCTGCCATCTGCCAGCATCAGCGGAACCGTATATAAATAATTCCCCAGATCATAATCTTCCACATAAAATATCAATTCCTGATTGTTTGCATACAGCAGTTTCCATGTTTGATTCGTGCAATGAAAATTATTGGTAAAAATATGACGCACAAATGTTCCATCTAATGTATACTCATCCAAATCATAATTCATATCGTTTTCCAGTCTTTGAACAAATACATTGTAATCATTTGCATTCGTATAATTTTTATCGGCATTTGTCAGCGGTTTTTCCTGCAGATATTCCTGCGTCTTCTGTAATTTTCCTTCCCCCTCCTGCACCAGTTTTCCGGTTTTTGTATCACAGGCTAAAAGGACGCATTTCCCTTTTACATTGATTGCCAATTTCAATGTTCCATCTTCATATCCTATTTCCCGGATCAGATCCATTCCCTCCTCCGGTTTTTCGGAAAGTGCATTCCGAATCTGCTCTTCCGTCACAAGAACGGACTTTTCTCCACTTTTACAATCAAATTGATAGACATCATAACATAAGCCGCTTTTTTCCCCTTTTACAGCCGTATAAAACAATTTATCATCCCCACCCTGATATATACTTCTCTCATCTTTTGTAATTTCCTGCATTTTCTTGGTTACAAAGTTATAATAATATACCGCCGTTTCATCCCCGAGAAAACCATAAAGCACAACATAATCTTTGTTATTTTCATATAGGATACTACCAACTTCCAATGGCTTATTTTTGTATTTAATCCTTGTAAATTTATTCTTTTTGCGATCATACTCTGCCATCTCGCCTTCCCAATTAAATAATATATACTCCTTGGTATCCGTAATATACTTACAATCCATCCAGAAATCCGCAAATTCTAAAAACAACTGCTGAATTTTCTCTATGGCAATTTCCTCTCTGGCCCCCTTCCGGATAACCGGCACAGAATATACCTTTACCAGATCACTGGAGTCGTATGTAGAGAAAATCAACACTTCATTTTCAGATACGTTCATAAAATGAATCCCCTGTGTATCTGTTAATCCCAAACTCTCCGCTGGGATTTTCTGAATCACTTTCCCTTTATAATCACTCTGTACAAGGCATTCCTGACATATATCCTCTTCGTCTTCTCCATCAGCGCCATCCGACAATTCCATTTCCTCTGTCCGATAAGTACAATGACTGGTCGCCCACTTATACTCGCATTCGATTTCTGCCTGTGCAATATCTGTTGTTTCCTGTTTCTCCTCTTTTTGTTCTGTCTTATTTACGTTACCCTGACAGCCTGTTAAAATCAGACAGAGTGTCATAAAAATTGCGATAGATTTCTTTTTCATTTTGCGCTCCTTATTTCCTTTTTTTTACATATAGATCACTTACTATTTTTTATATAACGATAAAACATCTCCGGATCATTTTTTTCTTCTTTTTTCAACTGCTTGGTGACAAGATCATAACAAAAATACGTATCTTCCTCAATTTCCTCTCCCTCAGCACTCCATAAGCCCGCATAAATCCCCATTTTGTCTTCTACCAGCCGGACTGTTTCAATATCTATTTCCAGCTGACTCTCCTGCTCATATTTTTTTACTGCATCTGTAAACGCCTCTTCATAATGAAGTTTGCCTTTCTCATTGAGCGAACAGGAATACAAGCTCTGATTGCCGCTTGTGAGCATAAACAGCTGATCCTTCCAAATAAACATTTCAGAAATGCTGTCGTGTTTGTTCCATTTTGCCAGACGTTCCTTTTTATTCTTTTTCAGATCATAGGTCCAAATCCCTCTATCCGTAGTATAAATCACCTGATTTCTCTTTTCATCTCCAATTTTAACCGCCGTATCCGCTGCCCAATTTGCGATACAGATTCGGACATCCCCCCTCCGGTCATACAAGAATTCTCCTTCTTTTCCATCAATCGTGCTGTCAAATACAAAGCAGTTCCCCATACGACTGAGTAAATACACATTTCGTTCCGGAATTCCTTTTTTCTTAACAAACTCTTTGTTTTTGCGATCGTATACACAGTAACAATTTGAAACCGTGTTGTACACAAGATAATTTTCATCCGCATACAGATTGCTCTCATACACCGAAATATTCGCATCACATATTTTCTCTGCCTTTTCCGGCTGTGGAAAGGAATTTCCATTTTTCAACACCAGCGGAACCGTATATGCCTGTTCCCCATCACCAAAAATTAATTCCTGATTATTCGCATAATACAACATCCACGGTTTTGCGTAATGGAAATTATTAGTAAAAATATGACGTACGAATTTTCCGTCCAACGTATACTCATCCACCGAATAATTCGTATCATTTTCTATTGTCTGAATAAATACATTATGGTCATTTGCATTGGTATATTTTTTATCGGCATTTGTCAGCGGTTTTTCCAGCAGATATTCCTGCGCTTTCTGTATTTTTCCTTCTCCCTCCTGCACCAGTTCTCCGGTTTGCATATCACAGTTTAAAAGAACGCCTTTTCCTTTTACATTGATTTCCAGTTTTAATTTTCCATCTTCAAATGCCATTTCCCGGATCAGATCCATTCCCTCCTCCGGTTTTTCGGTAAGGGCATTGCGAATCTGCTCTTCCGTCAAAAAGACAGACTTTTCCCTCGTTTTACAATCATATTGATATACATCATAACATAAAACGCCATTTTCCTCTTTGACAGCCGTATAAAACAATTTATCTTCCCCGCCCTGATACAGCATACTTCTCTCATCTTTTATAATTTCCCGCACTTTCTTTGTCTCACAGTTGTAATGATACGCCGCACTTTTTCTCCCCTGTACAGCAAAAAACACAAAAGAATCCATATTATTTTCATATAAAATATGACTGTATTTCAACGGTTTATTCTCATATTTTATCTGTGTTAATTTGTTATTTTTGCGATCATATTCTGTCAGCTTATTATCAAAGTTAAGCAAAATACATTCCTTCGTATCCGCGACATACTCCGGCGTAAAATCTGAATCCGCTTCAAATAATAATTGCTTTTTCTCCACAGCAATTTCCTCGCTGCCATCCTTCCAAATAACCGGCACCGAATATATATATGCCTTCGATTCATCACCTGCGTAGGTATTCCAGCAAATTAATACTTCCTTTTCAGATACGTGTAAAAAAGTAATATCTACCCCATCCGTTATCCCCAACTGATCTGCTGGAATTCTCTGAAGCTCCTTCCCCTGATAATCACTCTGTACAAGACATTCCTGACATATATCCTCTTCGTCTTCTCCATCAGCGCCATCCGACAATTCCATTTCCTCTGTCCGATAAGTACAATGACTGGTCGCCCACGTATACTCACATTCTATTTCCGTCTGCGCAGCATCTGCTGTTTCCTGTTTCTCCTCTTTTTGTTCTGTCTTATTTATGTTTCCCTGACAGCCTGTTAAAATCAGACAGATTGTCATGAAAACTACGATGAATTTCTTTTTCATTTTGCGCTCCTATTTTCTCCTCACTTGTTTGAACTGCCGGATAAAAATGCTCTTACTGAAAGGACAGAACAAAACATAACACTTTGACTCTTTCCTCCTCTTCTAAGCCCAAACCACTTCTCTTCTAAAATCAAGTATAACATCCTAATTTTTACTTGTCAATTTGTGTAAATTGGGTTTTGAATTTATAATAACTTTAAAATAGAATGGTAAAAAAGGTGTAATATATTAATAGCATAAATTATATTTTTTTTAAAGTTTGTGCTATCAATGGCATAAAAAAACACACCCATCTCCTCTCGGAAATCGGTGTGTGTTTTATTATTTATCCCCAAACTTCTTCGGCGATTTCTTTTACCAGTTTCAATTTTGCCCACTGTTCTTCTTCCGTAAGTTTGTTACCTATTTCGCAGGAAGCAAATCCACACTGTGGACTTAAGCACAAGCGGTCAAGCGGAACATATTTGGCTGCCTCATGGATTCTTTTGATCACCGCTTTTTTATCTTCTAATACCGGCGATTTTGTCGTAATAAGTCCCAGCACAACTTTCTTATCTCCGGAAACTTTCGCAAGCGGAGCAAATCCTCCGGATCTCTCATCGTCGTATTCCAGGAAAAGTGCATCCACATTTTCCTTGGCAAATACATAATCTGCGACAGAATCATACGCGCCACTTGCAAAGAATGTAGAATGATAATTTCCTCTGCAAATATGTGATGTAATCACCATATCTTCCGGTTTTCCTTCAAGAGCAAGATTATTGACTGCAAGTAGTTTTGATTTCACTTCATCAAGATCGATTCCCAGCGATTTATATCTGAGTTTTGCAGCATCTCCGACGATTGCACCCCAGGTACAGTCATCGAGCTGAAGATTGCGGCATCCCGCATCATAAAACTGTTTGATCACATTCTGATAGGCGGTTCCGATATCCTGAATCAGTTCCTCATCGGTTGCATAAAATTTTCTTGTTGATTCATAATTTGCCGGTACAATGAGCTGCTGATACATCTGTGCCGGAGCCGGAATCGTATATTTTGCAACTGTATTTTCATCCTCAAATTGTTTTAAATATTTAAAATATTCTACAAAAGGATGCGCTTTTGGCTTAATTTTTCCAACAAGATACGTGTCGTCAAGTACCGCCAGTTCTGCATCAAACTTCACGCCGTTACCTGTATTCTCATGAGCAATGCCTTCAAAGCCCCACATGAAATCAAGATGCCAGAACGTTCTCCGGAATTCCCCATCTGTAATAACATGGAATCCTAATTCTTTCTGTTTGGCAACGACTTTATTTATTTCTTCATTTACTACTTTATCCAATTCTTCTTTGCTTATCTTACCTTCCTGACAAGCTGCTTTCGCCTCTTTCAGCGCCTGTGGTCTTAAAAAACTTCCTACAAAATCATAACGAAAAGGTGTTTTTAATGTACTCATATTATCTTCTCCATTTCTTATCATCTAGTTAATTAACTGATTTCATTATAAGTACAAACAACTCAGCTGTAAAATATATAAAAAGAGCAGTTTGCCATAGTCTGAAGCTATAGCAATAGTTATTGCGCAAGTTGGGAGGCAACGAATTCATGAGAGTTACCTGATTTACGTTGCCTTTTCGCCCACAATTAGCCGAGAAAGGCAACATATTTCAGCGATTTTCTCAATTTACGTTGCCTTTTTAACTTCTTGCCAGCTTTAAAAGCAACATATTTCGCTTGGTTTCCCTTTTTACGTTGCCTTTTCCACGCCGCAGTCATGCCAAATTACTCTTTTCCCTTTCCGGCATGACCGCAAGCTACGCCCTCACCACGCTCAATACAATTTATTTTCCAAAAAGCAGCCCGCCATAGTCTAAAACCTATAGCAGGCTGCCCTTATTTTCTTAATCCCCTTTTTTACAACTTCCAGTCTCTGGCAAGAAGCTGGGTCTTAACCATATTTGCGTAGATTCCACCCTGCTTTTCGAGGGCTTCCGGGCTTCCGTTTTCTGCCACCGTACCGTCTTTTAATACGACGATCTTATCGGCATCGGCGACTGTACGCATACGATGGGCAATGATCATAACCGTCTTATCTTTGATGAGGCGGGACAGAGATTCCTGAATCATCGTTTCGTTATCTACATCGAGCGAAGCGGTTGCCTCGTCGAGAAGAATGATCGGAGCGTCTTTCAGAAAGGCACGTGCAATTGAGATTCGCTGTCTTTCTCCGCCGGAAAGTTCCGAACCATTTTCACCGATCATCGTATTCCAGCCATCCGCAAGTTTTTCTGCAAATTCATCACAATGAGCAAGTTTCGCTGCCGCAATTACTTCTTCGTCCGTTGCATCCATTTTTCCGATACGGATATTTTCCATCACCGTATTATTGAACAAAGTTACATCCTGGAATACAATCGAATATAGTGACATCAAGGTCTCCGGATCAATTTGGGAAATGTCCATGCCGCCTACCGTGATGGTTCCCTGATTGACATCCCAGAATCGTGATGCCAGACGGGATACTGTCGTTTTTCCGCCGCCGGATGGTCCGATCAACGCCGTAACTTCGCCCTGTTTTGCCACAAAAGACACATCATTTAATACAGTTTCGCCACTTTCATAAGAAAATCCGACATTAGAAAATTCGATGTCATAACCCTTGTTATCCATTTTCCGGGTACCTCCCTGTACCTCGTGGGACAGAATCTCATCCAAGCGGCTGCTCTGTACACCGGTGGCAATGATGGCTGCCAGATTTTGAAGCGAAACCTGCATTGGGTCGTAAATTCTTGATACCACCATCAAAAACATGAAAAATGTAATAACATCCAGTTCTCCTTTGGCAAGCAGGATTCCCCCTACCAATGCCACCGTTCCGATACCAAGTTTCAAGATCATCTGCGAACTTCCTACAAAAACAGCCGTTCCAAGTTCTGTAACAATTGCATGTTTTTCAACCGCTTTGATCTTCTTATCCAATCCTTCCATATACTCTTCCTGAGAATTATAGGCACGAAGATCTCTCGCACTTTCAAGGCCTTCCTGGATTCCATCGGCACATGCCATTTTCAGATCCATCTGTTTTTTATTTAAACTTCTCTGCACTCTTCCGGAACATGCTACAATGATGAAAGAAATCGGGAGTACCCAAAGTGCTGCCATTGCCATACGCCAGTCAAAGAAAAATAATCCGATGGCAACGATTGTCGTCGAAATACAAGCTCCGACGAGTTCCGGAACAAAATGCGACGATGCCGTTTCCATCTGGGCACAGTCCGCCATGATCGTACTCGTAAGATCGGACAGATCTTTTTTCCCGAAAAAGGAAAGCGGGATCTTTCTTAATTTCTCAGCAAGTGTAATTCGTCTTACTCCACTCTCAATATACGTTGCCAGAAATGTCGCATTGTATTGAATGTATGTAGTAACAGCAATCAGGACAAATGTGACTACAATTCCCGCCACATACCAGAAGCCTTTTCCGGCAAGGTTTCCTTCCATATAATCTTTAACCATATAGTACAAAAGAGCGATCGGCACCATAAGAACCAGATTCGATACGGTGACGGATACAAATGCCTTTATCATGTCTTTGGCACCCTGTTCGGAGAGAGCACACTTATGCATCAATGTTTCTTTTAACTTCATGTCACACACCTACTTTCCAGCATACCGATTTATTGTATTCTTCCCACATATGAGCATACAAACCATCTGTTTTTTCCAATTCTTCATGTTTGCCGCTCTGACAAATTTCTCCCTCTTTCAGCACACAAATACGGTCTACTCCGACTACGGAAGAAAGTCTGTGAGCGATCATGATCACCGTCTTCCCCTGAGAAAGTTTGGTAAATGCCGCCTGTACCTTTGCTTCGTTGTCCGGATCTGCAAAAGCGGTTGCCTCGTCTAAGATCAGAATCGGTGCATTTTTCAACATGGCTCTCGCGATAGAAATACGCTGTGCTTCTCCTCCGGAAAGATACGTTCCTTTGGAACCAATCACGGTATCAATACCATCCGACAGTTTGTCGATAATATCTTCGCATTGTGCATTTTTCAATGCTTCCATTACTTCTTCACGAGTTGCATCTTTTTTACCCATTCGAACATTGTCAAAAATTGACATTTTTAAAAGATGGCTGTCCTGGAATACAAAAGATATGGTATCCATAAGTTCTTTCGAATCTATGCTTTTCACATCCACTCCGCCAATCTTTATTTTTCCTTCCGTTGCATCGGCAAATCTTGCGATCAGACGCGCTAAGGTCGTTTTACCACCGCCGGATGGTCCGACAAATGCCACCTGCTCACCTGCTTTGATATCCAGATTGATGCCGTGCAGCGCATCTTTCGCTGCACCTTCATAACGAAATGAAACATTTTCAAAACAGATCGAAGTATCTTTTGGCTGCTCTTTTTTCTGCGTCTCCGAAAGCGGCTGGCGTTCCATAATACTGTCGATACGCTTCAAGGAATCTTCCACAATCATTGTATTTTCACCCGCATACATCATTTTTGTCAAGGTAACCGTAATGATCGGTGTGATAATGATGTAGAACATCAAATTAAGCAGAAACGTCGTATCCACCATTCCGCTCTTTACCCCACCAAACAGATAAGCTGCGGCGATGAGAATGGCAAACACCGAATTAATTCCCACGGTATATCCCATCATCGGGATACGAAGATCTTTGGTATAAGAAATTACCCATTTTTCATATTTTTTGATGGAATTCTCAAATCTTTTAAAGGAAAATACCGACTGTCCAAACGTTTTTACAACGGGGATTCCGCGGACATATTCCACCGCTTCATTGGACATTTCTTCCAATGAATTCTGATACTCTTCCATCTTCTTTTTCATATTTTCTCCCATCATGGTACTCATGACAGCAAACGCAGCAACAACAGGGATCAGACACAGAAGTCCGAGTCTCCAGTCAAAGATAAGTAGAAGAATCGCAAGTCCTGCCGGAGTGGCTGACGCAACACATTTATCCGGCAGCTGGTGCGCGATATAAGTTTCCGTCGCCGCACTGGACTCATTTACAATTTTCCGAATTTTACCACTCCCCTCTTCTTCCATAAAACCAAGCGGAAGGGATAAAATATGACGCATAAGCTGCGAGCGCATATTGGCCTGCACGCGGAATGCAGACAGATGCGAGCAGATCAATGCTCCTATGTAGATCAGCATGGCAAGCACCGCTGTTCCGACAGCGCTCCATCCATAAAATGCCAAATTCTGAGCTGCTCCATAATCCGGTGCCACACGCAGCACTTCTTTGATCAGACACCAAATAAAATAAAATGGGACAAGTGCCGCAAATGCACTTATCACGGCGAGTACCCATGACGCAATTGTCAGGTATTTAAAATTTCCGGCATACTCAAACAACCGCTGAATCGGTTTTTGTTTTGCCTCTGCATTTTTCGTCATTTTCAAAAGCCTCCTTAAACTTTCTATTGGAAACCATTCAAAAGGGAATCGTTTCCTTTCATTTTATAAAGAAATGCTCTTCCCTGCGAGAAATTCATCTCATAAGTACAGCATTTATTTATCAATTCCCAGTCATGCGAAATGATCAACACACTTTTTCCCATGCTTTTTAGTTGTTTAAAACACTCTGCGGTCTGAATCATATGACGGTAATCCAATCCACTTGTCGGTTCATCAAAAATCAATATTTCTTTCTCTGCCAATATTGCGGATACAATTGCAACACGCTGCTTCTGTCCCCCGGAAAGTGACATCGGATGTCTTTGCCGGAAGGCTGACACCCCTAATTGCTCCATCGCATCATTTTTATCCTCTTCCGGTCTATCCTCGACCCCAAGACTGATTTCGTCCTCTACCGTTTCGCAGAACAATTGATGATTTACATCCTGCATAACCATATAACACTGTTTTAACATCTCCTTATTCTTGTACTTTTTGCCCTCTAAGACCGTAGTTCCTTTAAACTTTTTCTCAAGCCCGCATAAACAACGCACAAATGTCGTCTTTCCTGCACCATTAAGACCAGTTATCGCAACAATTTCATTTTGAGGAATCGTAAAATTATCTATATCAAAAACCAATTCCTGATCATAGGAAAATTGGTAATCAATGCACTCAATTCCTTTTTTTATGGATATTTCTTCTTTTTCAAACTTCTCTGCAACATTTTCCATAGTCCGTAATCCAAACTCTTTTCTTTGTGCGGACGAAAACTGCATAAACTCTTTTATAGACAAATTCCATTCCACTTTTCCATCTTTCAAGTAAATTACGCGGTCGCAAACTTCCTGCAGCCAGTTAAGTCGATGTTCTGCAATTACTATAGTTTTTCCTTGATCTTTCCAAAATGATAAAATCTGTTTTAATTTTTCAATTGATTTTATATCCAGGTTCGATGTCGGTTCATCAAGTACAAACACCTCTGGCATCATTGCCGAAACCGAGGCACAGGCTACTCTTTGTTTTTCTCCACCGGAAAGTTGAAATATGTCGCGATCCAAAAGCAGATCCATCTCCAGTTGATCCGCCACTACATTCATTCGCTCTCGAATCTCTTTTTCCGGCAAACCAAGGTTTTCACATCCAAAGGCAATCTCACTCGTCGTGTCCATACAAAAAAACTGACTTCGCGGATTTTGAAACACGCTTCCCACCTTTTGAGAAATATTGTAGATTTCTTCCTTTTGGACATCCATGCCACAGACAGTCACTTTTCCATGCATTTCTCCCTCATAAAAATGAGGAATCAGTCCATTAAGCATTCTCGTAATGGTCGTTTTTCCACATCCGGATTCACCACATAAAAGAACACATTCACCAGAGCCAATTGTAATTGACACATCTTTCAATGCTCCCTTGTCGGAATTGTTATACGTAAAATTTACATTTTCTAACTGTATCATAGTTTCTCCTTATACAATCAAGCTTCGTATCAACGCACCTGCCCAGATTACATACGGTATCACACATAGCGTAAACAAAATATAATCCTGCGCATGAAACCCAATCTGACATACATTAGTACGCTTTCGATCTGCTCCCAGCCCGCGTGTTATTGCTGCCGCATTCAGTTCCTCACCAATTTTGGCCGAACAGACCAATAAAGGGACCAGCCGATATTCTATCATCTTAGTCACATTTTTTCCTCCAAATCGGATATCTCTCATGCGCATGGCATCATTGATAGAAGAAAATTCATCTGCTATCGTAGGAAAGAAGCGAAACATCACAGATAACGGAATGCTTATCTTTTCTGATACATGCATTCTTTCCATCGCCGCATTAAATTCACTCACTTTTGTTGTTCGGATCAAATAACTTCCTGTCATGATTCCGGGTAAAAAACGTGTTAAAATTCCACAGCACGCCAGCAAAAGATAACCAATTACCCCGGAAAGACGTGGTAAGATTCCTATGTACAAACCATATGCCACTGCATATAAAATCAAATACCAAACTCCTGTCTTCCATTTTCCATCAAGTACAAACAAAATCATAGGAACAATGCAAAAAAGCGGGGTATATCGGTCAAAAAGATCACCGCCTGCATTTCCAAGAACAAAAACTCCCATAGTAAACAGAAGTAACAGTTTCGGTCTCGGATCAAATACCAACTTTCCTTCTTTCATCACGCGATTCCTGCTTTCTTAAAATGTTTTTGCAATACAGATTTTCCAATGATCCCTCCAATCCAGCCACAAACCAAACAAGAAATAATCATTGCCGGAATCAGCCATTTATGACTCATAATTTCAGATAACGAGTCTATATACTCCTGACCAAAGCTTTGTCTCGTCACAAAATATTCGTGTGCATTGATAAATAATGGCACAAAATTTCCAAATAAAATAATATCAAATACACTTCCACTTAGAATTGCTTTGGAACTACTTTTATAATTTCCGCTTTTTGCAATCAGATCAGCAAGAAGACCAAACACAATTCCAAACAAAAATGGCCAATATCCCATCCCTGTGATCCACAAAAACAGCCCGATAATGATGGCATATATTGTGAGCATTCCAAATTTGTCCACTTTGGTCATGAAAAGCATATATGGAATCCCTCCAAGAAGCGGTACCAGTACACACAGCATTGGCATCATGATTGGGATAAATCCCAGCATTGCGACTGCCGTCATGATAACGCAGTATATCGCTGCGTATATTCCAATATTAATCAGATCTTTTCCTTTTAATTTTCCACTTGTATTCATAGCAATCTCCTTCTTTTGCTTTATTATTTCGTGTTATCTCGATTACCGCAAAAGGTTTTGCATGTCGTACTTTTGTAAGTTTTAACTAACTTTCAAATAAAAGAATTGACTGCATGTTCTTCTGTCATCTGCAGCCACTTTCTTTCGATTCGTGCAATCATTAGTAGCAATTACTGTAAATCACATCCCAACCGGCACTATGATATTTCTCCAGCATATAGATGTAACGCCTCGCTTCTTCTTTGGACATATTGTGACGAACAACTTCAAAAAAACTTTCAAACAATGCTTTATTCATAATATGCATAAAGTTTTTTGTAATCCGTTCTCCTTCCTTCATTTGAATGCCGGTGGCATCCATGAATCGATAGGTATATTCCGTTTCAATTTCTACTAGATGTTCCACAAAGTTTTGAAATTTTGTACCATACGCGCCATCGACCAGCAACTGAAAAATTTCAAAATGATCATACATATAATCTAACATAAGCATCATTCCATTTTCTGCATACTCGTCTAGATAGTCTGCCTGCTTTTCAGGTTCTATTTTTTGAAATTTTTCCTGCACACTTACAAATATCTCTGTAAATTCTTTTGCTGCCGGTTCCACAAGTGCCGAAAAAAAGGCCCTCTTTTCCACCATATCGGGAATAAATAGACCCCGTCGTTGTTCCCGCTTCTGCCGCTATCGTGCGAAGAGAGGCATCGACATATCCTTTGTCCAAAAATTCTTTTTTTGCACATGTTTCAATTTTTTCTGAAACACCTTCGATTGGTTTTGACAAGTTTACCTCCGTTTTGTAACATCGTTATATAACACTGTTATGAGTATAGAACGCCATCTCCTTTTTGTCAATACTCTATCGGTCGAAAACCGGCTATTGAGAATTTCTGTCACTTCTGCCTTTTCATTTATTCGTGCTTGTCATCTTGCGGACAACTTGTTACAATAAATGTAACTTTTTTCCAAAGCAAGGAGGATACCATGAGTCGGATTATTTTTCAAAAATCATATCTTATATTACTGCCCTCTTATCAAATGACACATCCTCATAAACATCCTTTTTTACATCTGTTTTTTAGCAAAAAAGGATGCCGGATCTGTTTCGATGACACAACGTTAAAAGGAAACATCATTTTACTTGATTCCAATGTGCCTCATATGACAAAAGAAGAAAATGGGTGCGACTTCATTTTATTGATTGATCCAACAAGTTCAATTGCTGAAAGTCTCCGGAAACAATATTTGAAAGAAGATAACTATAATATTTTTTCGAGATTACCGGATATATATGATAACCCAAATAAAATGTCAGATGACGAAATCGTGGATCTTATCGAAAGATTATTATTAAATATGGAGATCATTTCCTCCGAAAATGACAATAAAGATAAACGAGTAGAGACAATAATTACAAACATTCTTTCCGGTAAATGGCTTTCATATAGTGTCGAACAGATTGCAGCATCAACCTTTCTCTCTGAAAGTCGATTGTCACACTTATTCAAGGCAGACGCGAAGATTTCTTTGAAAAGTTATCTCCTTATGAGACGCCTTGAACATGCCTATCGTTTGGTGTGTTCCGGAAAAACAATCACTTATGCTGCCTGTGAAAGCGGTTTTGCAAGTCCGTCCCATCTTGCGTATACCTGCCAAAAACTAACAGGCATTGCTATATCTGAAGTATTTAATAAAAAAATAGCAGATTTTTGAAAGCCTTATAGATTTAATAGTTTTATACTATTGTCAAATTAAAAATCGAAAAGGAGACTAAACTGCTATGAATTTTATGTATTTTTTTGACAATCATATCAAGCGTTATATCATGAGAGGGAAAAAATATTGTAACCCTGCAGAAACCGGAAATTATCCTTGTGGAATAAGCTGTATCCGCCAGCACGATGTAAATCTTTGGTTTTATACCAAAAATAATACAACCATTGCAATTGATGCAGGACATTTAAATTTTCCCAAAACTTCTGAATCATTTAGAAAAATTAACATTGATCCCACTCGGATCCCACATGTTTTTATTACACATGCTGATGTGGATCACTGTGGCGGCATTGATATAAAAGGATCAAACATCTACCCAAATGCAAAAATACATATCGGAAAAGAAGAAACCGTTTATTTAAATCGACAAACTTATCGTATGAAAAAAGGAAACATTAAATTATACAATTGTGTTGCACTAAGAGAAGGATATGAAACCATTGATGGCGATAAATTGTTTGATATTGATGGCATTAAAATACAGACGGTTCATACACCGGGACATACTCTGGGACATACATGCTATATCGTTGATGACACCGTATTATTTTCGGGAGACTGCCTTGCCGTGAACGAACAGGGAGGATATAGTTTTTTTGACTTTTTCACCCAATTTCCGGACATGAATAAAAAATCCCTGCTCCATTTGCAGAAAATTGTCAGCACTATTCAACCTCGTTATGTATGTACCGGGCATAGTGGAATCCGCAAATATTCACCTGATATATTCGCACACGCACATGAATCCGCTCAATTCAGCCTCAAAAAACCTTTTGACCCATATGCTCCCTATGATGCATTTACTCAAAATACCCATTAAACACTACTGAATTTTTGCTATTCGGAAACAATTCCTGATACAGCGCAAGGAAATAATTGTCCGTCATGCTGGCGATATAATCGACAACAATCTGATCCGGCTGCTCTTTTTCCATATAATCATCAATAAAATCGCTGTTATAATTTATTTCTTCCAGATATTGTATATGATGACGGTACAAAATAGAATTTTTCTCCATGCTGTGTGCCTGGCGGAGCAGTTCTTCATACATCTGCTCAAACATTGGCTGGATCTGTTGATACACGCCATCTACCAGTGAATTTTGATAAATCTGCTGATAGTTTTCCTTCTTTGCTTTTGAAAAGGCATCGTAATAGTCTTTTTCCATACAGAGATACGGTTTTCCATAGCTGTTTTCGATGATATTTACGATCATGTTATTGATGATCTCCGCATTGGTCGTTCCGATTTTTCCACCGGTAAACTGCCCTTCGTCTTTTAATATTCCGACTTTTACCGCGTCCTGCCGGTCTTTTCCAAGATACGCGATAATGTCGCTGATCCGCATCACGCAGCCCTCTAATGTCGATGGGATCTGCTGTTTATTCGCCTCCGGATCGGTATAGCAATCCTCCACTCGCTTATCAAACTGCTGAAAATCCGTCAATTCCACCGGCTGATACCGCTCCAGTTCCATCTCGCCATTGTGGCAGAGGACACCGTCCAATACCTGAAGACTCATATTCCGCGACACGAGTTTATCCAATACCCGCACACTGTGAACATTATGGTTGAAAAAACGGCCGGTATGAGCATGGTACAATTCATTTAAAAACCGCTCTCCTGCATGTCCAAACGGGGTGTGCCCAATATCGTGTCCGAGTGAAACGGCCTCAATTAAATCCTCATTTAAGCCCAGCATGCGCCCGATATTCCGTGCGATCCGGGCAACCAGCTGTACGTGCAGGGCGCGCCTTGAGATGTCATCATTCTGATAAGCCGATAATACCTGTGTTTTATCCGAATACCGGTTGTAATACGGATTGTGAAGGATTTTTTCAATATCACGCACAAAGGCCGGACGCCACAAATTTGCAATGTCATGTGCTGGTGCACGTCGCACAATATCCTCATCTGAAAAGGCATACGGATTTTCTCTGTGGTTTTTCCGGTCTTCTAGTATCTGTTTTTGCAATTTTTCCGATAATACATGATAATCTGCCATACGTTTTCCGCCTTTCCTCAAACTTTGAGACGATACAAAACGTCTTCAAAACAAACCCCATCCGTCGGTGGGATATCTCTCTTTTCCGTGGCAAGAATGCAATCTCTGACAAAGGCGGCCGCTTTCTTTACAGAATTTTCCAATGGATGCCCATTGACACAGTCGGCGGCAATGACCGCAGCAAAGATGTCTCCTGTTCCGGAACGCACTTTTCCCACACGCTTCTGCCGGAGAAATTTAATCTCGCCCGGCGTTTCACTTACCACATTGGTAATATACGAGGTCGAATTCAGTCCGGAAATAACAATCTTATCCGCACCAAGTTCACGTAGTTTGTCTGTCATTTTCAGGAAATCCGCTTTGCTCCAGCCGTCTTCCCGGTAAGGCATCCCGGTGAGCATGCAGGCTTCTGTCAGATTTGGAGTAAGAATGTCGGCATAACGCACAAGCTGCTTCATCTTATCACACATTTCCAAAGTATACGTCGGATAGGCTTTTCCATTTTCTCCCATTACCGGATCAATGATCACTTTGGTTCTCTCATCCTGAAACTGTCTGATAAAGTCGCTGACGATCTCAATCTGTCTGGCAGAGCCCAAAAATCCGGTGGCAATTCCTTCGAACCGAAGATCCAGTTTTTTCCATTCCTGCATATACGGCGTCATTTTGTCCGTATAGTCATCGTAAAAGAACGACTCAAAACCGGTATGATTGGAAAAGATCGACGTCGGCAGCATACACCCCTGAATCCTCATATGAGAGATAATCGGAAGTGACACTGCGATCGAACACCGTCCAAAGCCTGATATGTCATTGATTATAGCAATTTTTTTCTGATTGTTATGCGACATTTTTTTCACTCCTAATAGGTCTTACTTTGCGTTAATGTAATTCATCAAACCTTCGGCTTTGATGATCTTCTGCATAAATTCAGGAAATGCCTGACCCTGATAGCTCTGATTTTTTGTCTTATTTACGATCACTCCGCTGTCAAAATCAATTTCCACTTCGTCTCCTGCCTCAATATTTTCAGAAGCTTCTTTACACTCAATGATCGGCAGTCCGATATTGATCGCATTACGGTAGAAAATTCTGGCAAATGTCTCTGCGATAACACAGCTGACTCCCGCTGCCTTGATGGAAATCGGTGCATGTTCACGGGAAGAACCGCAGCCAAAGTTTTTCTCGGCTACGATGATATCGCCTTTCTGCACATTTTCCACAAAGCCCTTGTCAATATCTTCCATACAATGCGTTGCCAGTTCATCCGGATCGGATGAATTCAGGTAACGTGCCGGAATGATAACGTCTGTATCTACATTGTCTCCATATTTAAAAACTTTTCCTAATGCTTTCATGGTTTCTTCCCCTTTCTATAATCCTAATTCGGATGGCTCAGAAATTTTTCCGGTCACTGCACTTGCTGCTGCAACTGCCGGACTTGCCAGATAAACTTCCGAATCCACATGTCCCATACGGCCGACGAAGTTACGATTTGTCGTAGAAACAGCTCTTTCTCCGGCAGCAAGGATTCCCATATGTCCGCCAAGACAAGGTCCGCAAGTCGGTGTGCTGACAACCGCTCCTGCCTTGATAAATGTCTGAATCAATCCCTCTTCAATTGCCTGAAGATAAATTGCCTGCGTCGCTGGGAATATGATACAACGCATACCTTTTTTCACTTTACGTCCTTCCAATACTTTCGCCGCAGCACGCAGATCTCCGATTCGTCCATTAGTACAAGAACCGATAACAACCTGATCGATCTCCACATCACCGGACTCTTTTACGGTCTTTGTATTTTCCGGAAGATGTGGGAACGCAACCGTTGGCTCCAGGGTATTTAAGTCGATTACGATCTCTTCATCGTATTCTGCATCTTCATCCGGTTCATAAATCTTATATTCTTTTGTAGAATGTTCTTTCATATATTCAATCGTTTTCTCATCTACCGGGAAAATACCATTTTTCGCACCGGCTTCAATTGCCATATTGGCGATAGAAAAACGATCGTCCATTGTAAGACTTGCCACACCATCTCCGGTAAATTCCAAAGAACGGTACAATGCGCCGTCTACCCCGATCTTGCCGATCAAATGAAGAATCACGTCTTTTCCGCTTACCCATTTCTGCAATTTTCCGGTAAGTACCACTTTGATCGCAGATGGTACTTTAAACCATGCTTTTCCTGTGATCATACCGGCACCCATGTCTGTACTTCCTACACCTGTAGAAAATGCTCCCAGTGCTCCGTATGTACATGTATGTGAATCAGCTCCAATACATGTCTCTCCTGCTACAATCAAACCTTTTTCCGGAAGAAGGGCATGCTCGATTCCCATCTCTCCTACTTCAAAATAATTGGTGATTCCCTGCGCTTTCGCATACTCGCGCACGCATTTACAATGTTCCGCAGACTTGATATCTTTATTTGGTGTAAAATGATCCGGAACAAGTGCAATCTTGTCCTTATCAAATACGGTCTTTTTATTTAACTTCTCTACTTCATGAATGGCAACCGGTCCGGTAATATCATTTGCCAATACCAGATCCAAATCTGCTTCAATGAGCTGTCCTGCCTGAACACTTTCCACTCCGGCATGTGCTGCCAGAATCTTTTGGGTCATCGTCATTCCCATTGTCAATTCATCCTTTCTATTTTTACTATTTTCCCTGAGGGATTTTTTACTTAGTTAAAGGTAGGCTGTAGGGGTTCGCCGAGTGCGGCGAGGTTGTGAGGTTACTAGGTGATGGAATCCCTTGTTTTTGGATTTCAAACCGCCGATTATACGGGCTCCCCGGTTTGGGGATTTCTGGGCTCCCCGGTTTTGGGGATTTCCAGTCGCGAGTTATGCGGCCTCCCCGGTTTTGGGGGATGCAAAAGCAACCTTTTCAGGTAGCTTCGCGTGATTTCGTTGCCTTTTTTCCTCTTATGTGGCAAGAAAAGCAACATAAACTGCCTCTTTTTCCTTTTTTGGTTGCCTTTTGGCAACCATACTTGCTTTAAAAGCAACCTTTTCGGGTGATTTCTCTTAGTTGCGTTGCCTTTTTCTCTTCACCGCGGCGAAAAAAGCAACCTGATTCGCCTTGATTTCCTTTTTTCGTTGCCTTTTTGCTTTTCTATCTCAAACTCTTTCAGCCTTTCACTTTATATATAGTAACAAAAAATTCTCAAAAAGTAAAATATTCTTTTCTTATATTTGATATAACTTTTATTTATATCTCTTTTCTTTTCTATTCTTTTGTGATATATTATAATTACCAAGTTTGTGAAAACTGCTTTTTATTTTGGTCATGCACCTCGGGAAAGATGAAAATCACACCACTCCGGGGTGCCTTGCCACCATCAACGCCACACCTGCACCTCGGAAATGAAGGAAATCAAACCATTCCGGGGTGCCCCACGCCCCACCAAAGTAACATTCCAAAAATGAAAGGAGCCCTTATGGAATCATTATCACAATATCACATTTTTTACACGGTCGCCAAAAACGGCAGCATCTCAGCAGCTGCCAATGAACTTTTCATCAGCCAGCCTGCCGTAAGCAAGTCAATAAAAAAACTGGAGGAACTTCTCCAAACCACGCTTTTCATCCGTGGTTCGCGGGGTGTTAAATGCACCGAGGATGGCAGGATTTTGTACGAGCATCTTGCCTCTGCCTTTTCCTCGATTCAGGAGGGCGAACAGATGTTACAGCGCAACCGCGCCTTTGAAGTAGGACAGATCCATTTTGGTTCCAGTACCACTTTGTGTAAGCACATTATGCTGCCGCTTCTTCAGACATTTGTTGAAAAAAATCCGCATATCCGCGTCACGATTGACGGCCTTTCTTCCCGGGAAACTGCACTGCAGCTTGCCGCCAATAAGATGGACGTCGGACTGCTGGTAGAAACCAGTGCTTCAAAATCTCTGGCATTTACCCCTTTAACCGACTTATCCTATACTTTTGTGGCTTCCAGACAATATTTGGAAAATTTGAAATTGCGTGAGGGAATTGATTATTCGAAAAAGGATCCTGCCTTTTTTCAAAAGGCAACTCTTATGCTTATGGATCATGAAAATATATCAAGGCAGCATATTGAAGCCTATTTTTCCGCCAATTCCATCGAAACACGCCAGATTCTTGAAACAAGTAATATGGAACTTTTGATTGAATTTGCCAAAATCGGGCTGGGTGTTTCCTGCCTTATTCGAAATTTTGTAGAAAAAGACATAAAAAACGGCACGCTTATCGAGATTCCATTACGCAAAAATATTTCGACGCGTACCGTTGGTTTTGCCTATTCCAAAGAATCCGTGCACAATTCTGCCGTGACAAAATTCAAGCAGATATTAAAAGAAACTTACGGAAAATAATATATGAAAAACACCTATTTCTATCTTGTTTGATAGAATTCCCGCATGACCTTCCGGGCAAATTCAAGGCATCCGTTTCCTCCGGCGACGCGAATCGCTTTCTTCCAATATTTGTCATCCAGCATTTCTATCACTACTTGCTTTTGACCTCCTGTTATCTCATGTAATTCTTCGGCTGCTTTTTGCACTTTTTCATCGCAGGGATCCAGATTCATAAGCTTTCCAAACTGATAAAAAACGTCCATTATTTTTCCTGTTTCCGCCGTATTTCATAATCCGAATACGCCGCTTCTTTGTCGTCAATCTTTTTTTCACATCCATCGAAAACACCCCATCCTGCAAAAGTACGCCATGACCGTAAGAAATGCTTCGTGCGAGCCCGCATGTTCACAGCCTCCATTCTCCTTTTGTATCTGTGACGCCACTTCTCACAGTTCCAAGTTGAACATACTTGCAGTATCAATCTTATTAACGGTGTTGAGCTGTCTGTAAAGCTCCTCTCTCTGTTCTTTTATATTAACATGAGAAATATCCGGATTATCTATGGTGTATGCTCTCCAGTCCTTTGCTTTCGCCTTTGCCATGCCTTCCTCTGAATAAATCCGGCATTTCCGATCTGCGATAGTGGTACCGTCCCGCATAAATCTGTGAACCTGATACATCAAGTGCCATAGTGTCATCCTCCTCCTTCTCCTCTTTATTTTTCAGTGGTTTTTGAAGATGTGTCTGAACTCTTGTCTTTATCTCCTACCCTTTCATCCACTGTGCTGGGAACCAGCTTTGAGAGGGTGTTCGAATAACTACCACTGCTTGTATATGTTACTGCCTTACTCCTTGACGCAGCATTTCCTATACTTGTTGCTTTCTGCGATATTTTACTTGCATAGGAATTGTAGCCCGTAAAAACAGATTGCAGTGAACTAATATCTGATTTGTATAATCACTAAAACTATTTATTTCTGACATTTAACCAACCTCCTTGTCCTTATCAGCATCCATGCAAGATTTATTTCATTAACAAACCTACAGTTTCACATCAACATTATGTCCAACAGGTTCTGAAGTACTAATGTTTACACCATCTGGTATTGCATCCACCGTTTCCTCTGAAACTGAATCATTCGTATCAACTGTAATATCCTGATTTTCTCCGGTTGCTTCTGATTTTTTATCTTCATCAATCTTGTCATCTGCATTCTTCTTTTTAGACTTATCTTTATCCTCAGTCTTTGAAACCTTCTGATCTGCCTTTGCAGCTTCTTCCATCTTCTTATTTACATCTGCAAGTGTGGATACCTGTGCCGCTGTTGCCGCCTGAGCCTTTGCCTGTAAATCAGCCAGTTCTTCCTCTTTCTTTTCTGTACTTGCTCCTCTACCTTTATCCATCTTAATTTCAGATTCCAACACACCTGCTTTGCCTTCCATTTGTGTTGCCATACTACCCTGTACCTTTGCCTGTTTCATAGAGGAATCTGCGGAAATCATCGCCTGCATACTTGCCTGTGACAGACCTGCACTCTGCTTTCCTGATTTCGGACCAGTCTTCCTGCTGCCTCCAAGCATATCATCCATAGATGTTTTTTTCATCTGCTGCTCTTTTCTCTGCTCCATCTGATGCTGTCGTAACTGCTGATTCAGATTATTGATCTCCCGCTGTATTTCCTGTCTTTTCTTCATCTTATCTTCCATAGAAAGTTCCTCATTAGAAGATAATTCCTGCAACTTTTTCTGTGCATTTGCAATCTGATTCTGAATATTTTTGCTGACAGAATCCATCTGGGTAATTCTTCCTGAACTTCCTGCCTGCATACCATTATTTGCTCCACTAATACCATTTACTGTCATCGTTTTGTCCTCCTTGATAAAGAATTTGAAATCCGTTTCTTATAAATTTGCATTACACGACTTCTTATTTACTCTTTCGGCATCTTCACATTTGAAAAAAAGTAAGATGTTGTGAACCGACCTTTTTTTGTTGTGAAGCAGCATATTTTCATCTATATTCGCACAAAAAAAGTACTAAATATCTTAGTTTCAAAATTCAAGATACTTAATGCTTCTTGTCTCTATTCCACCTGTAACATAATACTCAAAATTACTTCCTTATCCACCTGCTCCAAAGATATATCTCCCATATACATTTTGGCAACCCGGCGAATATTATTCAGACCGATACCATGCCCTTTACCTGACTTTGTTGTTTCTGGCAGATCGCTGTCACTATAGTTTAACTCCCCCTGATAGCTGTTCTTTATGGTTATCATAAAAATACTGTTTTTCCGAAAAGAAGAAATGCTGATATACGGATCATCTCCACTTACATTTTCCATGCAGTTATTCAGTGCATTATTCATGATCACACTCATGTCAAACGCATTCAACTTCGTATTCTCCGGATAATAAAGATCGGATGTAAACCGAATCCGTTTTTCTTCTGCTTCTCTCATTTTTTCCATTAAAATCACATCAATTACCGGACTTCCTGTCTTTATTTCTGGAGATACATCATTCCACTCCTTTTGCAAATGCTCCATATATTCTGCAGCATCATCCATATTATTATGTGCCACAAGATGTTCCAGTATCTGTATATGATTTCCCATATCATGGCGCAAGGAGCGAATATCCTGATACAACTTTTCTACTTCCCCTATATGTTTTTCCATATCACTGACCTGATTTAACACAAGCTCCTGTTCAAACTGTTCCTCCTGTGCCACCTTCCAATTTTGAAACATCACAATCATAACAAGAATTGCAATGATAGAGATAAGATAATGCAAAAAACTCAAAGCACCATAAAATCCATAGGTATCAATCAAATTCTTTCCTGTATCCTTTTCATATATGTTCAAATAGTATTGCAAAATTCCATACCCGGTAACTCCGACAAGAGAAGGTATCATTAACAGAACCATCTCTTTGATACTCATTTCGTCTTTTTTATACACAAATGCTTTATTAATCAGCCATACCCCACCTGCTATAAAAACAATGCAGAAAATTAGATTTAAAATTCTGGTTCCTGCATATAGTCCGTATTGTAGCCATTCCCTGCTTGCAATCGTATTTTGAAAGACGAAAACCTTCGTAATAAGGTCATCCAGTCTGGCTGCCATTGCAACCGCAACCCAGCGAAGGGAAAAGAAAGTGACAGCAAGAAATATTTTCTGGTATATGTTCCTTCTATCTTCTGCATACATCACAATAAATGCTGCCATAATGCCCATCATATATGCAGAAAAATTGTCTATCTGTGGTGGAACAATGTATAAAACAAGCATTACTGCAATATAAACAGTACTTACTGCAATGGCTTCTTTTTTCTTTTTCATATATGGACGAACAAAAATACCAAAACATATTCCTGTAATAATCAGAACTGCAATAACAGAAACATTCGATGTAATCATCCAGCATTTTTCTACCAAACTCATCCTATCCTGCTTCCTTTCCTCTGATTATATTTTAAGTATTGCTTTACAAACTCAGGATAATTCTGTTTGGCTATCATTGCAATTCCGTTTTCTAAAGTTACACAATTTGCATCATATTTTACAACATATTTAAAATGGACAAGATATGCTCTATGTGTCCGAAAGAAATCCGCTCCTGCAATATCACATAAATCCCGTAATTTCCCATAATACTCAATATCAGCATTTCGTGTGTGAATAATAACCTTTCTATTGAATACCTCAGCATACACAATATCACGCAAAAAAACTTTTATATGACTTCCTGCCGACTGTATCATCATATATTTATCGTCATTTTCGTTGGAAGAATTTTCTCCGATCGTTTTTATTGCTCTTTTCACAACTGCCTCAAATTTGTCATCTGAAAAAGGCTTAAATGCCCCAACATCAAATGCCTGAAAGACATACTCCTCCACCGCTGTAACAAAAATCAGAATCATGTCCTTATTATTCCGGCGAACAATTCTTGCAATTTCCATTCCGTCCTTTCCCGGCATCTGAATATCCATGAAAAGAATATCTGGTTTGAATCCACTTGAAATCAAATCATCACCTGATAAATATTTTTCTACAACCGCATCCGGTAATAACTTTTTTACTTTTTCTTCTAATATCTGCCCCATGGATTTTTCATCATCACAGATAGCAATTCGCATAGTATCACTTCCTTACCCATAGATATACTTATTATATCGGAAAAAAGCAATCTATATCTGACTCCAATGTTGTGAAACAACCTTTTTTTGTTGTGAAATAGGAAAAAGCAGATAGATTGCTACCTGCTCTTTCCATAAACTGAGATGGTCAAGCATTTTTGTAACATTCACACTGAAAAAAATCATTGATTGGAATATCTCTTTTCAAACGGTGTCATGTATCCATTTGATGAATGTGGACGTATATGATTGTAATAGCCATATACATAATCCAGCGTGCTTTCATTTAACTCTTGATCTGTTTCAAACCGATTCTGTCGTATAAATTCCGACTTAAATGTTCCATAAAAACTTTCCATCGGAGAATTATCATAAGGACATCCTGCTTTGCT
>ENA-OURQ01001004-OURQ01001004.1-human-gut-metagenome-genome-assembly--contig:-NODE-1004-length-25282-cov-4.691283_pt1 | contig 25282 bp, 20 predicted proteins | sample MGYA00242105_ERZ508999 | MGnify/ENA primary metagenome ERZ508999 (study PRJEB26280, sample SAMEA2338771) | human gut metagenome | biome: human gut; feature: human-associated habitat; material: faeces...
TTTTTAGCCTTGTCAAAGGCGGGAAAGAACACGAAGTGTTCGAAATGCGAATGAGAGAGAGGGGGCCTGAATAGTTACTCCATTTTTTCTTTTTCCGCCAATAATTTCTCATGCATAATATCGCCGTAACCACTATACATATCCAAATATTCATACGTACTGATCAGGCACTCCGCTTTCTCCAGACGATTCTTCCACAAATGATCAATGAACGCCCCCATGTTATCCACGTCTTCCTGCGTGACCGAATCCGGATCATAGATTATGCTGTCTTCGTCCGTCACATGTTCTTTTCCATCTTTTGTCAGATAGAATTGCTGCCATTCATACCCGGCTTTGCCTTTTCCGGAAAATGTCGCCGGACGCAGACGCAGCATCGTCGATTCTTTCTTTTTTCCCTCGACTATATAATACTGCTCCCATTTGGTCTGATCCCATACACTTGGCGACGCACTCCAAATCCTTTGTTCCTTCTTATCATTGACACAATTGAACCAAATAACCGGTTTATTTTCTTTTTTATAAATCGCACTGGTATCACATACAAAGACCGTTTGCTCCGTCTTTTTCAGGTCACGGACAATACCTCTGCCAGCCTGATTTTCAAAATTAACACCGCCATCTACCAGCCGCACACGAAATACCGAATCGGATCCATACGAATCGGTTTCTATTTTCTTTCTATTTTTACTCGTATTATTCCAGAATATTACACTGTCCGCAACCTCAAAATTCCAGAAGAACTGCTTCGCAAATTCGGTATCATAATTCTCGTAGTCCTTGTCCATTTTTTGTGCGATCTCGTTCGAAGTCCACTTTCCATCATTCCATTCGAACCCGGTCAAACTATGATGTGTATCCACATACACTTTTCCCTCATTCACATGAATCCACTCGCCGCTGCTCGAACACGAAATAGAATCTATTTTCTTCACTTCATCGCCCTGCAAAACATATACATCCGCTCCCGTCTTAATCTTCATCGGTTCACTTGTTCCGGTAACGTCTGTTCGTATCTTGCCGGAAAGTCCGTCTAACACATCGCTTGCGTATTGTTTTTTCGACACAAGGAGCACCGGCTCTCTCTTTTCACCGACCGTCACTACAGAAAATAATTTGTATTTCTTTTGATTTTCTTTCAAAAAATCTGTAAATTTTTCATTCCATTTTGTATCATCTTTTATCGTATCTTTTTCCTGCTCCGCCGCTTTCGAATTGTCGTTTTTTGTCGTTTGCAATTTTTCTATTTTATCCGATGTGGCCGATGAATTTTGTGCATCTTTTTGTGTCACATTTCCACATCCACTAAAGGTAAATACTACACTCGTCACCATAATAACAGCCAATACCACTTTTGCTTTTCTTTTGTATTTATTTTCTTCCACAATTTTTCGCATTCTATTTTTCAATTCCTTTTTTGTCCCCACTACCGCAGTCGTCGGATAAAAAACAGACAACTTCCGGTCTCGGGATGCGACGCAGATCAACGTCTTCCCATAAGCTATTTTCTGCGTCATATTCGAGTTTGCTAACACTTTTTCGTCACAGGAAATTTCCGCATCTTTTTTTGACAAATAAGCCGCCGCCCACACGAGCGGATGGAACCAATACACCGCCGTCAACAGGATTCGCAGCAATGACCAGATATGATCTCCCTGCCGGTAATGACACTCTTCATGGCAAATGATCCATTTCACCTGTTCTTCCGTAAGCTGATCCAGTCTCTGCGCCGGAAGGTAAATTGCTGTTTTAAACACCCCGTACAAGCATGGCACCTGCACATTTTCCGTTACATATACCGGCAGTTTTCCCTCTCGAAATTTATCAAAAGATTTTCTATTCTTTTTCAGTTTATGTACATAAAAAATATTTGCTGCCAAAACCACTAAAAGAATACTACATGTACCAGCAAGCCAAATTTTATCTTTATACGCCTTCCACGCTTCCTGCAGTTTTTCCTGCGCAGAAATCTGCGCCGGAGTCTCCTTTTCTTCCGGTACTGTCATCTTGCTATTTGTAGTTGTATTTTTATGCAGAACAAGCGTATTTAACGAGCCTTCCTGCATTTTGTCAGTTTCTATTTCCTTTGTATTTTCTGTATGATTTTGAACCTGATTCATCATTCCCGACACACCAAAAGAAAAGGTTCCAATATTTACCGGTACAAGCAGACGCAATGCCACAAAAAGCCACATGGCATATATCAAGCAATGTCTGACTTTCCCTCGAAAAATAACACGAAACAGCATAACCAGCAAAATCATAACCGTCGATGAAATCATTATTTCCCGCATACGATCACCCCTTCTTTTCTGCATTCTCACGTGCATTTTTTAATATTTCTTCTAATTCATCAATATCTTTCTCGCTCAAATCCCCCTGCTTCACAAGTGTGCTCATCATCGCTCCAATACTACCATCATAGATACGCCCCAAAAAACTTTTTGTCTCCGGCATAATCACCTCATCCTTCTGAACGATAGGATAAAAATACTTCGTTTTCCCCTTCATCTCATACCCAATCACCCCTTTTTCTGTCATTCGTCGCAGCATTGTCGCACAGGTACTTTTGCTCCATTTTGTCTTTCTTTCCATCTGAGCCACAATTTCCATCAAACTACAGGCACCATTTTCCCATAACACCTGCATGATGTACCATTCCTTGCTTGTGATCATTTTCATCCTCCTTTTCGGTTTACTTTGTAAACCCATCATAGCACTGTTGGTTTACGTTGTCAACCATTAATTGAACATTTTTCACTTTCTTACATATTAGTATAAAAGAACATTTTCATTACACTATGTGAGGTTTTCCTATGTATGATTCAGCAAGTTGCTTCCTGCGGCCAGCGTATTTTTGGTTTTCATATTCATGAAGGTACACGCTGCAGCGGAACTTCGGTGGATCATTTTGCCGATGCCGGCTCTCACTACAATCCCAGCAATTGCCCGCACCCCATGCACGCCGGTGATCTGCCACCTCTTTTCGTAAATAACGGCAGGGCATGGTTCGCCACAATTACACCACAATTTACAGTATCCGATGTCATTGGCCACACTGTCATCGTACATTCTGATCCAGACGATTTTCATACCCGGCCATCCGGAAATTCAGGCGAAAAAATTGCCTGTGGAATGATAAAGAGGGTAGATGAAAATAGAGCAGGTTAATGCCTGCTCTATACCATAATTCTCACCCTATTAAAAACTTTTCCCACATAATTTCACCAACAGTTTACAATACTATTTAATCCCGTACTCTTCCATCAACTTTTCCTGAAGTTCAGGATCCTGTGTTGATTGAAAAAGTTCTGCCGTACGATTGTCCTTGATCAGTGCTGCATGTAAATGATTAACGCGTTGACATCCCTGCTCAACGCCACGCTCAATGCCTTGTTCAACACCTTTCTCAAACCCTATCGCCTCTATCTCATCTAACACGTCTGAAATCGGTCCCATCTGCGATTCCTCCTTTCCTTTTGGGGTTAAATCTGTTTCCAGAAAACGTTTATCCCTGCTAAGTGCATAAAGCACGTCACTTACTTCTTCCGGGTGTTTCACCGTTCTCCTGCTGCTTTCTTCTTCCAGATACTTGCGGGTTTTGCCATGACCACTAAGCGTTAAAAACTTGATCACATGCCAGAAATCCGACTTGTACTTTTCTATCTCGTTTTCATCCAGATTGCTCAAGGATATTAGATGAATCTTATGATTTAAGAGAAATGGCTGCAACTTCTTTTTCTCTTCTTCCTCCAAATCCAGCATATCGAGGATGCTGAGCGGCCGCGTCCATTCTTCCTTGCCATAGTAGATAACAAATGTAATAACCGGCTGCAGACGATCATCATCTGCCAGTTCTCTGGCATAGAAATGGTTGTCATTGCGTTCGTTCTCCCTTTTGTGCTCTTTGATCTGTTCATTGTAGTTGTTGAAAATGTAACCCAAATCCCGTACTGGCATAATGTTATTGATCTCTGACTGGTTCTCCATCTGTATGAGAGCAATGATCGTTCCATTCTTGCGCCAGCGCATCCGCACATCTGCCATTACTTTCGCAGGCTTCCCTTCTCTATCCTTGTAGTACATTTCCTGTGGCAGCAATTCCAAATCTTCCGGCCGGATCACCTGCTCACCGTCATACAGATTGACATTACTGATGTCAGCAAACACTTCCGGAGCTTCCACAAGATTTTTTTCTGTTAAATCTTTTGTCAATAAATACCATCCCTTTCTTCTCTTGCTTTCTAAAAATATGTGGGTAAAAAGTTTCGATAAGCAAGAAAAATAGAATGATAGATATTAGACTCTCAAATTATTTACTTGCTTGTGTATGATAATACACTATTAATTGAGATATGTCAACTACCAATTTAAACTTTTTTCATCCTATTTAATTTTCCAACAATCCAAGAGAAGACGACGTTGAAATATCATTTCCTTTCCACGCCAAATAATTTGTCAGTTCCGTAATCTTCCCATTTTTAACCACTGCTTCATAGCGGTATTTCCCATGTTTTTTAAAATAGAAAATATATTTTTTTGCATTTACTTTCTTAATCTTATAGACTTTATCATCATTTGATTTCTTGCCATCACAATACCACACAAAATGATCATTTTTCCATTTCGCATAGCGGACTTTATACAATCCCTGCTGACCATAATAGTCATATTTTCCTTTCATCAAACGTGAAACTTCCTTTAACGTTTTAGCCGGCACTTTTGTGGTCGACTTTTTCTTTTTAATAACCGTATTAACGCCTTTCATCTGGCGATTACTTTTTGTATTTGCCACAAAAACAATTTCATTTTCTAAGGAATTCTGCACATTATTAAATTCTCTTTCCGAACATTTCTTTCCATTTTTTGTAATTTTATTTGTTTTTCTATTTTTACGGTCGGTAATTTCTCGTTTCTCAAACTCATTTACCAATTTAATTTTTCCCTTGCTTAATTTGTACTCATAATACATATATGGCATTACCAAAGTTCCATTCTCACCATCAAATCCCGGACCGCCTCTGTAAAAAACATATGTTCCGCGGGATGGCATCTCATACAACGTACCAAAGACAGGATAAGAATCAGATTTTGGTGTTTTTATCTTTACTGCCTTCCCATTTTTATACATAAAATAATCTTTCTTGGAAAGGAAGTCATCTGTTGAACTTATAATCAATTCGGAGACGCCGTCTCTATTCAAATCTGCCTAAGCAAAAGATGGCTTGGAACTATCTCCTTGATTATTCAAATATTTTTTCTTTTTAAGCACGGACGCGTATGCCGAGCGAACATTTTTTGCATCTTTTGAGGCAGCATTGCTTATCACAATGTTAAGCGGCAAACATAATGCAACCAATAATATAGTTACTATTATTTTAGGTATATATCTTTTCATGTGAATTCTCCTTCCCAAATATGTGCAATTTCAGGTTGCTCTGAAACCAGAACAACCTGAGCTTACATTTGTTTGAAGTTAATTATTTAATTTTTGCACTTTTCTTTGCAGACCATTTTCCGTAAACAGTCTTACCCTGTACTTTTTTATATGCTCGAATCTGAACATAATATTTTTTTCTACGTTTCAGTTTTTTAATTGTTTTTCTCGTAGACTTTGTTTTTACAAGTTTAACAGCTTTTTTGAATTTCTTATTTGTAGAATATCGAATCTGGTAACCATCTGCATCCGATACGCTCCAGAAAGAAACTGTCATCTTTCTTTTGCCAGCTGATGCATATGGATAAGACACTTGATTCAATACCTTTTTACTTGAAAATTCATCTTTGTACTGATGACCACAGTTTTTGCAAGTATGTAAACGGTATCCCTGTGACAAATATGTTGCGTCTACATAAGTAGAATCATAGTTATGCGAACAATTTTGCTGGGTGAGCGCGGACCAGGAAAGAAGGTACTTCCCTTCAGAACTCTTCGCCATTTTAATGTAATAGGTCCCTGCACTTAACGTATAAATTTTCTTTACCTTACCCGGAGTAGTTTCTGTTCCACTCGGATAACTTGCTGTTCCAATTTCATCAGACAGATCCTGATTATAAAGTGTAAAGTATATGTTATTCATATACGCCGAAATATCAATTACATAATTTCCCGCTGCCCCAACATTCAATCGATACCAATCCTCCTCATCTGTCGCTGTCATTGCGCCTGTTACCATTTGATTAAGTGGCAATATTTTAGGTGAATCATAAGAATCTGCTCCTTGATTGGTTAACCCATAGGATTCATATGTAGCACACAATCTATATTTTCCTGTTGATGAGCGATGCGATATTTTCAGATAGTATGTTCCTGCACTGAGCACCTTAACATCTGTATCTGTCCCTGGAGATGTCTCTGTTCCATCTACCCAATAATATCCGCTCATAATTTCTTTGGATAAATCCTCTGTTGCTAACAAAACATTTGCAGAATGAAGATATCCCATAAATTTCAATGTCAATTTTCCACCATCTGCTACTGTAAACTTGTACCAATGTTCTGTATTATTCTCTGTAATCCACTGGTCTGTTGTCCAAGTTCCATTCAGCGGTAAATTCTGCGCTAAACTCCGGTAATCTCCTGCTGCCTTTACTGTTGTGTCTCTGAATTGCACTCCTGCTCCTAATGATAGCAGCATCGCTATCATCAATAAGTGTGCTACAAATTTTTTTGCTAGTTTCATATTTTTTTCCTCCTGATTTTTATTTATATGTATGATGATCTCATCTAAGATCATTCATATGCATTCATAATTTTGCTTTGACGGATGAGTAATTGTGTAGCAAAGTTCCAGCTCACAATCCTTATCCGCTTCAAGTGATACATTCCAAGTGCAAACTCCTGTGCCGGAATTTATGTCTGCGCCACTGGAGGTTTTTACTTCAATCTGTACATCCGGATCCGGATTTGTCCAAAAGTCATTATGCGTATCCATTATTTTTCACTGTCATAAATATGTCCTTGTGCGCATCTTGTCAAATTCATAATTTTCGCTCCCTTCTATTTTTTTAATTTTATTAAAAATCTTTTTCCTGCTTTTTTAATCACTTTTACTTTGAGCACTTTCTGCACTCTGCTTCCATCCATCGCCTTTGCCGTAATACTTACTGTCTTTCCGATGCCTGCCTTTTTGATCGTCAACTTCCCTTTGGAATTTACCGACACATATTTTTTATTACTACTCGACCACGTTATCTTTTTGATGGATGCCTTTTTATCTACTGTCGCTTTCAATCTCAGCCTTTTTATCTTGTAATATCCGGAATGATTTTTTATCGTAATCTTTCTTGCAAATACAAAATCGTCATCCTCGATATCATCTGAAATTACGTCATCTTCCTCCGATGAATCTGCCATTTTATCAATCGATTCTTTCGAAGAAGGTGTCTGAGACGGAGCCGCGGATGTCTCCGGTGTTTTGGCTTGCGTCTCTTCCGGCTGTTTACTTTCTTCTGCGAAAGAATCGTCTTTATGCAGCCATTTTGCCAATACCTGATTCAAACCACCAAGCAAGGTACTATTTACCTTTTCTACATCAAACGGAAGTTCCATGACAAATCCGCAAGAAAGATCCGCGATACTGTTATCATTCCATTGTCCGCTTTTTCTCCGTATCTGACCATAATCCTCTCCGTCTCCGTAATCATTTGGCTCATTTGGCTCCCAATTGGTATATGTTACTTTTTCACCACTTGACCAGACAAAACTTCCTTCTTTTTCTGTGTCATTTATGCCTATATGATACGAATAACGTTTTCCATCTGCGATAAATTCTTCCATTATCTTTTGCTCTTCCTCGGTATTAATAGCAAGAAGATAACCCAGATGTTTTTTACAAAAAGCATTTGCTTCATCCCATGTCATAATATCTTCATATCTTACGTAAGTATGTCCGTTATAAATAATTGCCTTATCTCCTGTTAAATCATTTTTTACTTCCACATCATCCGCAATTATCATCGTGACATTTCCTGCATTGTCATATGCATAAATATGTGTGTGATATATCCCTCTTTCGTACTTATGATCGGAATCTTTTACTCGGAATGTATAGGTATCTCCATCTTTTGTTCCACTCACTGCTGCATTTGTCTGCCAGTTTTGGCACAGATCATCTTGTCCGTCTTTCTCTGTCCATGTCGGGAACTGCACACGATTGATCCCTTTATCATCTGTCGCAGTACAAGTTACGGTATAACCGGTATTATCAACCTCTGTCACCTCTACATCTTTGATCACCGGTGCGGTACGATCGATGTAAACACAACTATCTGAGATTGCTTTACTTCCCCAATTTCCGGCTGCGTCGTATGCGTAAATGTGCGTCATATAATTTCCCTGACGGGCACCTGACTTCAATGAACTGATATTTACTCTGCAGGATGCCGTATTTCCACTCACAGAACCCTCCAGCCATACGGCGTTGTCACCGGTGTGTATATCATTACACCAGGAAGGAAACTTTACTGCTGTCACTCCGACATTATCTGAAACCGTACAAGTAATCGTATATCCATCTTTATTTACGTCTGTAATACGAACATCGCCAATACTTGGCTTCTCTGTATCAGAATTGTAAGTTGCGGTCCAAGGTGCCGAATAAATCGTATAACTTGACATGCTCGTTGTATTGATAGAACGTCCCCAGCTGATCTTGCATCTTCCACCGGCATTGGCTTCTCCAAGTGTGATCGTCGTTCCGTTTCTTCCAATGATCATCGCCCAATGTCCATAGGAAGCATCTGCTCCTGCTCCATAATAATGAATGACATCGCCGCATTTTGCATTTCCGATAGAACCGCGTCCCCACGATGTGTAGGTTGAGCCATAAAGATCATATCCCAGTTTTTTTGCAAATCCATTACACTGCATACCGCCGCTAAAGGAATTGCAATCATACCCTCCGACACCTACATTTCCGTTATGTGTATTACATGGCGTCCAGGTATAGCCGTCCGGATTGTTGCATCCACCAACATCGTTATAGCCGGAATATCTGTGTCCACTTCGGACAACATGATTCCAATATGCTCCGTTTGGAAATTTATTCTGCAGATCCACAATGCTTGTGGCATTTGCGCTTACCTGCATTCCTAAAACGGAAAAAAACATAACTACAAGTACCATCATTATTTTTTGAATTTTCGCTTTCATAATAGAATCCTCCTTTGATAAACTTTCTACTTTGTTTCTGTATCCAGCATACCAAAGAAGGATCTGCTTGAGGAAAAAATGTCAAAACTAACTTGTATTATGTTATTTTTGAATTATTAAATTGTATTATCAATCTCCCAGACGAAGTTTATTGCTGCCATCCGCCAGTGACAAAATCGTTCCTGCCGGATACTCCATCGCCTGATCTTTCGGAAGTCTTGCCCCATTGACAAAGGTTCCGTTAGACGAATGATCTTTTACAATGTAAGTATTTTTCTGTGCATTGTAGCGGATACTGCAGTGAATATTACTTACATGTGGCGCACCATTGATTACTATCTGACATCTTGTCGGATTCGCTCCTACGATAATCTTATTTTCCTCCGGGAACTTATAACCCGGTACATTGGCATTTCCTTCAATGCATCGTACACGACCTAATTGCTGAACCGGCGGCTGTGGAATCGGTTCCGGTTTTACTACTTTTTTAGGCTTTTGCTCTGTTACAAATTGATTCAATCCACCAGGGCCGTTAGGAATGTCGCCATATCCGCCAGGGCCATTAGGAATGTCACCGTATCCGCCAGGACCATTAGGAATGTTACCATATCCGCCAGAGCCATTAGGAATGTCGCCGTATCCACCTATTCCTCCTGAATAGCTTCCACCACCAAGATTACTTGGTCCATTTACTACATCATTCTGTTGACTATTTCCTACTGTCATAGTAACAATAGCCATCACAAGGATAAGAAGGAACAATATAAATGTGGTAAGAAGACCACCTCCACGGAAAACTTTCCAAACCATTTTTGCCGCATCTAACGCAACATGTTCATAATCACTTCCCATTTTATCTGCAATGCTATTTTTTATGAAATATGGTACAAAGAAATAGAATATTGCTGTTATTCCCAATCCTATTACTGAAAAACATAGGCCGATAATGGCCATTATATTTTTATTCCAGCGCAGGCAGAACGCCAGTATATATAATGCGATAAATATCAGCGGCGTAAAGTAAACAATTGTCATTACAACTCGTATGGCATTATATTTTGCATACATATCTAATGCTTCTTTATCCGAATCAGATAACTTATCTTCATCCTTTTCCTGATATTTTTCGATTTCCTTTAATGCTTCATCCGGCCAAAAACTTCCGCTTATAAACTGCATTCCACTTATTGGAAAATTAATGCCCCCAATATCCTCAAATTGCTCATCATATTTTTCAATTTGCTTATCACGTTCATCATCAAGATCATTTAACTCATCTTTAAATTTCTTACCAAGCTCTTCATCATCTTGATACTTTTCCATGAATGCTTCCTCATATCTTACCATCTTTTGCCCTGTCGGATTTAACACAGGGAAAAACATACTAATCGTAACCCCTGCCAGCAATACGACAAGTGCGATCATTTGCCATAAGTTCATTGTCTTTTTTTGTTCCATAACTTTATCCTCCATTTTTTTAATTTATTATCATACCAATTCAAACATCTGACGGTTCGTTCCAAAGTAAAATCTTGTCAATGGAGCGCAGGGATACGGAGTATTTTCCGGGATCCGTCTGCCGTCATTGAGAAATGTTCCGTTGGTAGAACAATCTGTAATATAATACATTTTTTGTTCCGGTATGTATTCCACCATGCAATGCTGTCTGCTTATCTTCGGATCATGAAATAGAATGTTACTTGCTTGTAAACTCGTGCCGAGAACCAACTTTTCACAAGGAAACATCGGGAAAAAATTTCCTCGATAATCACCCTCAATTGCCAGAAGTCCGATTCTTTTTCCCTGCGGTAACGGCATCTCATTTTTCTGATCCAATGCCTGTTCGATCTGCCGGACAAGAACATTATCTTTTACGTCCTTTTCGCGGGTCGTCTGCAGCATTTCGCTTTCTGTTTTTACAAAATTTATAATTTTCTTGATCTTGCTAAATGCCACGATGCCGAGAATCGATGTCGCCAACATAAACAAGTCATACAATATCCAAAGAAAAAGATATTTGGATAAGAGATATTGTCCCACGATTCCGATACATAACTTGGTAAAGGTAAGCAATACCGCCGTTATCTGATGGAAGGTGTAGACCACTTTATCTCTTTTTTCCAAATCCCACAAAATGCAGCCGGCGTGAATATGAAGCATTAGGATTCCCATCAGAATCGAAAGAACCATAATACATCCACCATTTATCACAAATGTCATGCCGCCTTCCAGCATTCCAGATGCTATGATAAGTAAAATCCAGGCTAATGCGGCGGCGGCAAAACACACCGAAAATATAGCTGCTAATATGAAATAGCAAACAGACACAAACTTGTAAAACCCTGTTCCTTTTTGCATTTTTTCCACCTCTTTCTTCATTATTGTAACAAGAAAATCAGGTGTTTTTGAAATATGTAAAAAAGAACCTGTTTTTTGTTATTTTTAGAACCCCCATGCCGAGGAATCCTCCGAATTATAATCCCCATAACCATCCGAATCATAGAGATCACTGTCATCGTCGTAATTATCCGAATCGGAAGAATCCGTCGAACTGCTATTTCCATTTACGGAATTAACAAATGTGTCGATATCGTCTGTTGTAAACGTCGTAGCTTTGTTCTTTCCGCAGCTACACAGTGCAAAACATGCACCGCACACAAGAACTGCCACTATGATTTGTTTTTTCATTTCTTTCCCTCCTTGTATAGGTATCGCCCGTCTTATTTTGCACTGGACCACCAGGTCTTGTTTCCAATCGCATCATAATAACGCTGAGTCGGGATGACATTGCCATCACGAATTTCAAATACTTCCCAGATCACTCCCGGGCGATTGGTCGGTACAAAGAATGTCTGCAGCAATCCCTTTTTCCCATACACACGCACGGTCGCATTGGAATTTGACATCTCGTAACTCTCTTCCTGATTTTGGCAACAATTGGTAAAATCTGCCACGTAGAATTTATACTGACCGCGTTTTAACTTGTAGATAGAAGTCGTTTCCGGTCCGTATCCATCGGTATCATCAACGTCAAGAGCCGTCGAATAATCACTGTTTGACATCTTATAGTAGCAAATATGATAATCTTCTTCGGAGGATGCCGGCACAAAGAGATGTGAATCCAGATCCCGCGGGGTATCTCCCCAGGTAAGTACGACTCGGAGCTCATCTTTTCCCAATTTCGGTGTCGCATAAATATCAATATTATTCTCACTCACAGGCGACACAAAAATCGAAGAATACGTAATCATGTATTGGTTGCGGGTCATCTCAATCGTATACATTCCCGGCTGCAGATTTACCGTACACGAATAATCGATATGCTCCATCTCGTATACTGTTTTCCCATCAGTATTATTAGCTCCTTTGCGGATCTTAACATCTACATTTTCCAATTGTTCCATGCCATAACCATCCGAATCACGGTTCAACGCATCGTAAAAAGATAAATAACAATCGTATTCATTTTCATTCTGCTGTGCCATCGAAATCGTCTCCTGATAGATTCCGATCTGGTCTGTGTCCGAATCGATATGGTACAATGTTTCCGGCATATAGGACTCTTTTTCAAATGAAATTTCATAACTCATTTTGCGCGCCGGAACATAAATTTCATAATATCCTTCCTCGTTCGTGTTTCCCTGAAACACTTCCGAGCCGGAATCTGTCGACTGCAATTTTACCGATGCTTGATCCATCGCATCGCCATTCTGGTCATTTACATAACCGCGGATGGAACTGACACCTTCGGAACTTGTCACTTTATTCAATGTGTTGTAAGCGGCATTGAGTACCTGTATCTCTTTTTCATCAAATCGATTCTGGCGTTCTTTGCTGCATTTGGCATATTCTTTGATGCCCGCATGTCCACTAAGTGCCTTCTTCTCGGTATTTCCGTAGCAATAATTGTGCTCGCCGCTGTCATCTACCACACGCCAGTTTACCAGGGTATCTTTATGAAAAAGATATCGCTCGCCCTTTTTGCTGATCTGTGCATAGTCCGGAACATAATTGACATCCTTGTGCACAAATACAAAATTGACAGCACCTTTATCCGTAAAATAATACTCCGTGATTTCCAGAATCTTATCCATATGTTCGATGCTTACGATCTTATTTATCACATCTGTTTCCGGATTATGGTAAATCTCGTACTCCATCTGATTGCCGGTTTTTGCATTTTTAAACTGCTTCTTTTCAATCCGATAGGAATTAATTTTTCCATCCTTGTCACTTTCCTGTGAAACATCTTCCAGTGTGTAAAATAATTTCCTATCCCATTTGTATTTTTTGCTCCGTTTGGCCGGCTGCTTATTTTGCGGGGTCAGATCGATATTATAATCATCTGCCGCCGTCGAAGCGACCGAGACAACGCCCTGATCCGAAGTCACATCTTCTTTGTGAGCGCCATTTAATCCCTGTACACGGTATACCAGATCATCCTGAGAAGACCGCGTCGCGACAGCACAATTCGTCGTAATCGAAGGATCGTCTTTGTCTGTCGCCGTGAGCACACTATTGACGCTGTAATCATTGATAACAACTCGGCCATTGCTCCCTACGATAACCTGATCGGAATTTGCCGACCACACTACATTGGCCGGATCAATCCCCTGACAGGTCAGATATTTTGACATGTCCGTTTCCTGATTGACTTCGATCTCATAGGATTGCGCCGTAAATTTCAATTCTCCCGGCACATTAACCTCCGGAGCCTCTGTCTCCTGCGCCTTATCGTCGTCCTTCGAAGAGTGCCGCCTGCTGCGGTTGTCCGAAGAAAATACAAATATTACCAATGCGATCATAATAATGACCACTACTCCACTGGAAACACAGGCCGCAATTACCGCGCCTTTGGACCGTTTTGGCGGAGTTTCCATCCCGGACCGGCTTAAATTTCTAGCATTTGAAGCCGTTATTTTATTGTTTGTCATCGGTGCTCCGCAGTTTGCACAGAAAGAATATGCATCGTCCACGGCGGCACCACAATTTTTACAATAACGCATAATTCCTCTTTTCTACAGCAATCTGAACTGCTGATTTACACTTCCCAGGCAGAAGATCGTACCACGCTGAAGTGGCGTATACACCCCTTTTTGCAAACGAACTCCGTTCAGCAGATACACTCCATTTGTCGACAGATCTCTTACTTCATACATTCCATTGCTAAAGTTAAAGCGCACCGTGCAATGTGTTCGGCTGACGTGCGTATCCGGAATCACAAGATTTACTCCCTGCTGGGAACCCATAGAAAATTCTACGTTCTGCAGATTAAATACCTGTCCCGGATAACTTCCCTGGACGCACTGAATCGCCGGCATTCTCTGAGAATTTGGTCCTGATATACCGCCGGACAAAACATAAATTTTATTTTTACGATTGTCAATAACTCCCCCAAAGAACATCACTGTGTATACGGTAATTGCTGCGCTGATAAGCAGGAATGCGATGCTTCCCAGCCAGAAACAGCTGCCGGTAAATCCCCATCCACTTGGAATATCGTAATCTCTTACACGCGCAAACAACTGATACTTTTCATCATCGTATTCGATATACGGACAGAAATATAATAAAAGCATCAACACAAATAATAATCCGCTATATACCATACTTAAAATAGCTGTCACTTTTCCTAAATTAATTTGTGAAAAGAAATGAATACTACTGCATGCAATTATTCCTATTACAACCAATAAAGTAATTACAAAAAATGCAATGATGATTCCAGTTCCCTCTACCTCAATTTTTCTTCTATCCATCATTCTTGGAAGGTCTGAAAATCTTCCCATTACAGTAGCATAATATGTAATAAACATAATCATCTGCAGCACAATCTCCGCACCAAACAACATAATCGGTTTGAGTTTACGAAATACCATAGTCACTCCAAGTCCGATGGAAAACAGCATCGTAAAGAGCCACAGCAAGCGAAAGCCATCCGTATATCTCGATAAAACTTCCTTATCCCCGGTCAAAATGGTTGCCAAAAATAACAGCAGCACCCCCAGACAAGCACTACACCACAGCGAAAACTCCATTATACTTCCCGTCGTCTTATCGTAAACCAACGACGAAAAAATATTGTCAATTCTCGACCTTGTTCTTGCATACATTCCCGGTTGAACTCCCATTCCAGGCTGACCATTCATCCCAGGTTGACCACCCATTCCAGGTTGACCACCCATTCCAGGCTGGCCTCCACCCATCGGTTTCGGATTTACTCCAACTACTCTTTGTCCACAATTCGGGCACACTTGTGCGCCGTCCTGTAATTGTGTTCCACATGATGTACAAAATCTCATTTGCATCTCCTCCTTGCATGATATGTTTTTTCATCTTAATTGATAAACATTGTTTTCATTTGCTATATACAATTTGGTCATCGGTTTCAGATAATACTCCTGACCTGTTACCAGGCGCTCCCCGCTTTCCAAAAATGTTCCGTTTTTCGACTGATCCACGACACGGTACTGATTGATCGTTCCGACATAGGTAAAGCTGCAATGAACCCGGCTTACCTTTGCATCCGTAATGACATGCTGGCATCTTGTCGCGTCTCTTCCTACATAAACCGTTTTGTCCGAAAGCAATGTGATCATCGTTCCGATCTGCGCTCCACCGATACAGACAAGACCGCCCGCCGGCGCAGATGACATCGCCAGACTTCTTGTCACGGACATCGTGCTCACATCATTTTCATAAGTAAAATCACTCATACCGACTCCCCTTTCTTCTTCAATTCTTCTATCGTACTGACATACTTACGGCTGACCGGGATACATTCTCCATTTGACAACTCTATCTCTGTCTTGGAATAATTTTTTATGAACCGCTGATTCAATAAATAGCTTTGATGGCAGCGTATAAAATGGCACTCTTTCAGCACTTCTGCCACATCGCTTATTTTTCCGTAAAAGGCGACTTCTTCTTTGCCCCGCTGATGAATCAAAACCTTTCTTCCCTCGCCGGAAAAATAGACCACGCGGTCCAAAAAAACCTGCTCTTTTCTACCATTTATCGTAATGTGCAGACATTCCGCATGTTTCGTTTTCTGCAGCATATAGCGATTGATCTCATCCGACAAACGCCTGCGGTCAATCGGTTTGAGCAGATAGGAAAATGCCTGAAATGTATAGCCGTCAAAGACATGTTCCTGCGATACGGTTACAAAGATAATATCCACATCCACCTGACACTCCCGAATGTATTTGGCTGTACTTAATCCATCCGTCTTCGGCATATTGATGTCCAAAAGAAGCAGATCGCAGTAAAAATTATCCGCTTCGATTGCCTCAATTACTTCCTTTCCGGAAGAATAATATGTATATTCCGCATCGTCGTATTTGAAAAGTTCATGCTGTACGATATCGTAAATCTGCTTCTGCATGCCTTTTTCATCATCGCAAATTCCAATGTGAATCATCCCTTTGCCTCCCTTGTTACTTTAATAAAAATCCTTCCCTGCCGCCTGCGATCATAATTCGGCTTCCCGGCTTTAACTGATATGTCATCCCCGGCTGCAGTTCATTGATTTCATAATTCGATGGCGAACCCGGCGGAAGAATTTTTTCAAACCAGCCATTTCGCACATTCCAGTCGACGATATATTCCTGATTTACAACATTGTAATATACCGTAAACTCTCTGTCATTTACCTGCGGATCCTCTACCACGATCTGGCACAGCTGAGGACTCCGGCCGACCGAAATCGCTGTATTTTCAAGGGCAATGTCTGCACCTGCATACATTCCTTTGATGCCTGTAATTCCCGGAACGTGCATCGGGCCATCCCAGACATTTATCGTTCTCTTCTGCTTTGCGCCATTGCAGAATATCATCACCACAGCAGCCGTCACAACTGTAAGAATACCGACGATAAGTAACAGCCAAAAGCCGACGGAAACCATATTTTTGTAATAATACATTACAACCTTTCCGACAAATTTACCGACGATATCACCATACTTCGTATAATCATCCGGATTGAACAAATTCGATTCTCCGGTAAAGCTTGAAATCAGATCAGAAAAATCTTCCAATGCCCCATTAAATCCCTTACTTACCGATGCTCCGATACTTCCCGGGACACTCCACATCGCCAGCGTGGCAAAATAAATCTCTATACCGCCGTAAAATGCAATTCCCGGTGTCACAATAAATTTGTTCCACTTCAGAATGTAACTGAGTACAAGCAATACGATCATCACGATGCACACCAAAAACATAATCAATGTGATAAGCCGCGCCGGAAAAAGTGCCGAATTAACCGCATCATTCATTTTATCTTCAATTGATGACGCGACTGAATTGACGATAAACTGGGTCAATGAATCCGAATTTCCATCTTCATTCAACAGATCCAGCAGTTTATCCACGGAAAAATCCACTTTCAGATTTAGCAGATTCCAGCCGGAGACGGAAGAAAGATTGACTCCCCATACTTTTTCACTCTGTCGCAGCAGCTCGTCGTAGTCCATGCCATTTAACGAATTATCCAATGCTTCCTCTAACTTATCCGTACTCAGGTTTTCGTCAAAGGAATCCAATAACTGGTCTTTGTACTCGGAAGAACTGTCCTGCAAATCTTCCTTTATGCTCTGCACCACATCCTGCATCGTGTCTTTGGCTACATTTTTATTCAAAGAATAAAATGGAAAACACATGATAACCGGTAATGCCACCAGCGGTATGAGCAGCATGATAAACTGCCACAATCGTAATCCTCGTTTTTTCATCTCTACTACCTCCTACTTTTCCTTTTTTAAAAGTTTCTGCATCTGTTTCTTTACGTCTTCTACCGAAGAAATCCTTTTTTCCGGCTCAATCTCCATACATTGCCGGATCAGTTTGAACCATCCTTTTTTCAACTTTCCATCGAATTCTTTCGGTAACTGCAGCTTTTCTTTTTTCTCCATGCGCGTCAATGCATCTGCTGCTTTCTCGCCTGTGAGAAGATAAAACATCGTCGCTCCTACCGCATAAATGTCTGTCCAAGGACCGATTTTTTTTACCTTATATCCGGCTTTTGCATTGATAAACTGCTCCGGAGCCGCAAAATCTTTCTTTAATACTGCTACATTATACAGTGCATTTTTATCCATCTGATCCACTGCCGAACCAAAATCAATCAGTACAATCTCGCCATCTTTTCTGTGAATGATATTGGCCGGCGAGATATCACAGTGTAATACATGATACTGATGAAGATATTGCAGTCCGTCTAACATCGGCAGAATCAATTCACACATCCTCTTTGGCGTATAGGCGATATAACTCCTTGCACGATATTCGCGGCCGACACTTTCTCCCTCTTCGTACCGCATTACCATGTACGCAGTGTCGTTTTCTTCAAAAACATCGTACACCGTCGGCAGATTTTTCTGTGCATTCATGCGAACCGTCAGCAAAATCTCTTGCCAGAACATTCGATATCCCCCTCGGAAAGCCTCCAATGCCTGAGTGGAAGCAACCGAAACAAATTTGCCTTCCCGCACCGCATAACTTTCCGGAAAATACTCTTTTATCGCTACATTCCGCAGTAAAATACGGTCGATGCACAGATAGGTCACTCCAAAACCACCGATTCCCAGCGGGGCGACGATTTCATAACGGCGGTTCAATATCGAACCTGCCGGCAAAATCCGTTTTTCGAGTTCCGGCCGCAGAGAACTTGCGATCTTTTCGATGGCCTCCGGCTTCTGTTTGAGTGGTGTAAGCCATTTCTCTATGCCGCTTCCCATATCTTTTGAATCTCCACGGGAAAAAATGACAACATCTCTTCCTGCTGCCCGGTACATCCCATGAACGATGGGACATCCCGGCTCAGATTCATGACATATCATGTTCCATGCAATCTCCCGGAGTTCGCTCCGCGAAGCCGAAACGGCGTACAGAATAAAACATTCTATATTTAATTTTTCATCCGTCGCCTTCCAGATCACTTGTTCCGGTTTTGCCAGAACCATCTGCGAAAGGGTATAACGACGGCCGATCTTTCCCCCTTTAATCCAGGGATTATCCGTTAATTCCGCTGTTACCATCTGTATGCTCTCCGTGTTCTGCTATGTATTTTTGTGCTACGTCGATCGCATTTCCCACCGGTTTTTGCTTGTGACCAAATGCTCCCGGCACACCTGCATTTGGCTGCCCTTCCGGCGTTTTTTGTGTTGCCTGCATTTTCTGTGCTTCCGGTTTTTTCTGCTCTCCCGGCAACGCCTCGCCATACAATGCCTGATAAAATTCTGCCATAGTCTGGAAACGATCTTTTTTGTCAATGTTCAATGCTTTCTTTATCGCCAGATCCTGCTCTTCGGTGACAGGCACCCCGATCACCTGAAGCAATTGTACCTGATCGTTTGTCTGCCGCTCGATCGACCGCTGAATCTTAATCCCACTGAGCAGATAATAAATGGTCGCCGCCAAACTGTAAATGTCTGTCCACGGTCCCATTTCGCCATTGCGGTCGTACTGCTCGACCGGCGCATATCCATGTTTCAGCAAAACAGATTTATCTTCACTCGTGTGATAATCGCGCGCCGCTCCAAAATCAATGACTTTTGCCTTGTACCGGTTATCAATCATAATATTGTCCGGGCTGATATCTCTATGAATGATTCCGCTTTTGTGAACCGTATTCATCGCACTAAACACATCCCGCAACACCGAAAACAGCAGCTCCGGTTTCAATTTTCCGCCTGAATTTCGCGCATACTGCTTCAATGTAATTCCCTGCAGATATTCCATCACAATGTAGGCCGTCCGATTTCCGTAAAAGAAATCTCTTACCGACACAATTCCCGGCATCGTGTAAAACTTAGCCAGATTTTCCGCTTCCTTTATGTATGTTTTCAAACCGCCCATGTAAGCTGTCATTGACTTGTCTTTGTGTTCTGTATATACATCCACACTATACTGTGTATATCCATAGGAATGCGAGCCCGTATGATTTTCCGGCCGGAATGCGACTCCTTTCGGAAAATATTCTTTGATACAAACTTTGGTACAGAGGAATAAATTCCATCCGATATAGGTGATTCCAAAACCACCTACACCGATCACTTTTCCGACCAAATATTTTCCATTTAATATCTCCATCGGCGGAAGACTGTTTGCCGGCTTTTGATATTTTGGCAGCCAAAATCCACAATGCGGACACGGCTTCGACGGGTCTGCCAATTCCGTCATACAGCCCATACAAAGTTTATTGGGATCTATAAACTTTTTCGCCATGTTATTCACCACTTTCTCTAATTTATTGTAGCAAAACTCGCCGAACTACTTCTTTTGCTACCAGAACCATTTATCGCTGAAAACTGACTATCACCACTTTGGGACTTTCCTGCAGAACTAGCATTTGATGATGGTCTCGATGTCACCACTGGCTTTGGTGTCGGCTTTGGCGTTGGCTTTGGACCGATGCTGGTGTAAAGCACTACTTCATCACCTTTATTTTCAATCGTGTTCACCTTTTCGCCGGCCGGAATCGATTGATCGCAGACTTTTCCTTTTTTCACTTTGTTATAGTCCGAATCTTTTTCCACGCTGACTTCTAACGTAAGTCCGGCATCCTGCAGGTTCTTCTTTGCCTCTTTTACCGACAAATTTTTGAGGTTCGGCATCTTTACATCGTAATCACTTTTTTTGCCAAGTGAATAAGCTGCCGTGATTGCCGGCATCGATGCATCGCCAATCGTATAATCTTCGCCTGCTGCCATCGACTGCAAGACCATCTGATCCTTCGGAACTTCTTCTGAAAAAGTATCTTCCAGCGTAAACGGAACTCCTTTGCTTTCGAAAAAATTTTTCACATCATCTCGTGACATTGTCGATAAATCCGGCATCGTGAATGTGCTGTCGCCACCACTTACCGTTAAGTTCACGACATCTTCTTCCTGTACAATAACACCTGCCCGTATATTCTGCGATGTAACTTTTCCTTTTTCCGTGTCCGGATTATACTCATAAGTAAGTTTTTCATTAAATGGAATGCCTGCTTCCTGAAGGCTTGCAATCGCCTCTTCGCTCGACTTCCCTACACAGTCTGGCATAAAACTAGTAGATGTCTCTCCAACCTCGACACTGTCTTTATTTGTCAATACTCTGCTGGCAGCAAATACGCCACCTGCAATGATCAAAAGTACGCCAAATAGAATCAATCCTTTGACCGGAGCCGACAGTTTTGTAAACTTGCTTTCCTTCTTTTCAATCATGAGCTGATACGGAAGAATCCAGTCCGGCTCGTATTTGGGCTCAAATCCAATGCCGTCAAGTGCTTCCATGAAATCGCTTGCATTTTGCAGACGATGTTCCGGATAAATGTTTAAGCAAACCATAATCGCCATCTCTGCCTGCTCCGGAATCGACACACCGAGGGTAGATGGCGGCACAAGGGTATCTTCATTGACACGTTCATTTGCCGGAGCCGGTTTCTTGCCTGTCAGCATACGATAAAACAAGGCTGCAACTGCATACAGATCGGTATATGGTCCCTGCTTGGCAGTCTTTGAATACTGCTCAATCGGTGCATAGCCGACTTTCAAAACGATATCCGACCGCGTATTGATCAAATCGGAAGTGTGTTTCGCTGCTCCGAAATCAATCAATTTAATTACACCTTCGTTTGTGATAAATACGTTGTCTGGAGCAATATCACGATGCAGGATTCCCTGACGATGTACATCACGGAGTGTATGTAACACAGTCAAAATTACCTGACGGCACCACTCGTACTCCCGTGTACCACCGCTCTTTTTCAAGATATTTTTTACATCCATTCCTTCGAGATATTCCATGACGATGTAACCGGTTCCATTTGCCTCAAAATAACTGTAAATAGAAACCACACCTTTAACAGTGTCCTGCAGAGACGCGAGACTCCGCGCCTCCTGCAAGAATGACTGCAATCCCGCCCGGAATCGGTTCTTCATCCCCTCATCCGTTACGGTTACCGTCACGCCGTCCTGATTTCTCTCCGTGATCTGTCTTGGATAAAATTCTTTAATCGCTACTTTTCGCTGCAATACCTGATCCCATCCGATATAAGTGATTCCGAAACCACCAAAACCAATCGAATAACCAATCAGGAATTTGCCCTTTAATACGGTCCCCGGAGGAAGCATTTCCGATGCGTTCTCCTGCCGTACTTTCAGTGGGGTTCCACATGCCGGGCAAGTATGTACTTTTTCATCTTCTATTTGATGCATGCAATGATAACATAATCGCATAATGTTTTCCTCCTTGAGGTGGGTGTTAGTTAACTACACTCTTATTTGTTTCGCTCGATGTACTTTTTCTGCCACTTTTTCCACTTGGGTTTACTGGCGGTGTTGGCACTGGTGTCGGTGCTGGTGTCACTACCTTTTTCTCCACCTGAATTGTAAATTCCAAGTTCGCATCATTGGAACTAAATACCTTTACCACATTTCCATTTAGCTTGATCGTAACTCCGGTAACGGTTGCAGTCTTATCTTCACATTGAATCGTGATATTTTTATTACCCATGATTTCACGAATCTTTGCGGAAACATCATTTCCTGTTTTACCAATCATCGAAGACAAGTTTCCATTTTCATGGATTACCTTAAACAAAACGTCACTGTAACTGGAAGCATCAAACTTACCACTATTCTGTGTCTGACGGGTAACCACTCCCGGTACATAATTACCACCATTTTCAAATGTGTAATAACTATCGTCTACAAAACTTGCTCCGTCTACACTCTGCGCCTTTTTGGTCAGTTTTCGTTTTCCGTTTTTATCCTTTTTGTACATGTTCATCGTAACTTTGGAAATCGGACGCCCCACCTGATTTCCAATCTCTTTCGTATAGAAGAAATCACATGCATAATAAAGGATTTTATCTATTTTGGCTATCTCTATAACCTGCTTCTGCTTATTTGTGTCCTTCATATCCGTAAGTACACTGCCATCTTTCATCCGGATCTTTGCCAGACTTCCGTAAGGTTTTCCCTGTGCCTGTGCTTCATCCGTGATTTCTTCTCCTTTGTCCGAAATCTTCATCACATCGAGAAGAGCTCTGGCATCTTTATATTCATTAATATCTGAATAATGAATCCGTGTATTATCTCCAAGTACGTATTCAACTTTGGTTCCTTTCGACAATTCTTTACGTTCTTCCACACTTTGGGATGCAATCTTTCCTACATAATCCTGTGTAAAGATAAAGTCTTGCTCATCACTCTTTTGAAGAGAAAGATTCAATCCTTTATATGCATCTTCTTTTTCAAATATTTCTTCTGCTTCTTCCGGTGTCTTTCCGATGATATTCTGCATCAAAGCCTGACTTTTACCACCTTGTCCCATCTCGCTCTGCTGTTGCTGCTTTTGGGACTGTGTACGGAAAACAACGACACCGCCTGCCACTACGACACACAAAAGACCGGCCACCAGCACTTTTGCCCACACTGGGAATTTTCCTGTCTCACGGCGTTTTTGTTTTACCTGAATACGCTTTACTTCTGCACTATTCAATTCACGTAAGAACGCTTCTGCGGATGGTGTACGATCTTTTTGATAAATGTTTAACGCATTCATCATCGCATTTTCCACATTTTGAGGAATCGAAATTCCTAATTTAGATGGCTCCTTTAATTCATCTAAAAGTGCACGGTCTACAGACTCAAGCGGAACTGTTCCCGTAACCATGTAATACATTACTGCCCCTAAGGCATAAACATCTGTCCACGGTCCACGTACTCCCTGACTGCGATACTGCTCTTCCGGCGCAAAACCCTGTTTCAAAATAATTGCAAGACTGGATGAGTTTGCCGTCGTCACATAACGAGTAGAACCAAAGTCAAGAAGTTTCACTTCTCCTTCCTTAGTAAGCATAATGGTATCCGGAGAAATGTCACAATGAATAATATCCATCGGATGAACCAGGCTTAATCCTTCCAAAATCTGCAAGACAAAGTCTTTTGCTTCCTGCCAGCTAAATTTCCCTTTGCTCTCCATCATTTCTTTCAAAGTCTGTCCTTCGACATACTCTGAAATCACATAACCGGTATCATTTTCCGCCACACAATCATACACTTTCGCGATACCTTTTGAATTTTCCAAATGCTGGATGCGGTTTGCCTCATTTAAAAAGGTTGTCAGTCCCTGATTAAATAATTCCAACGCGTCTCCCGAATAAATCGTCACTTCTTTTTCTCCGGCGGAACGTGTCGAAAATTCACTCGGAAGATACTCTTTAATCATCACTTTCTGATTTTTCTCCGCATCCATACCGATATAAGTAACCGTATATCCTCCGTATTTTACTACTTTTCCGAGGATATATTTTCCTCCAACAATCGTACCCGGAGTAAGATAATAGGATTCTTGTGTAAATGTCACTTCGTTAAATCCACAATGTGGACATGTAGTAACAGAATCTTCCATCTGTTCCATACATCCTAAACATAATTTCATCGGTTTTCCTCCTAACCTTTAATTTTAACTACTTTTGAGTATGGAGATTTTTGTTTTCCATATTTGGCATAAATTCTTACAAAACAACTGCTTCCCTGCTTTATCAAGAATTCTTTATTTGGAGATACCTTATAGCCTTTTTTCGCTTTCTTTGAATATTCAAATACAACTTTATCGGCACCTTTTACATTAAACACTTTAAATGTAAATGTTCGATATTTACCCTCAATATAAGTTTTCAATGCACCAGGTTTTTTCTTCAAAACCGGTTTTGGATATGCTGTCGTTACTGTAATACTTATGCTCTGTCCATCTTTTGTAACCAATGTAACTTTTGCATTTTTACAGTATTTTTTCATCTTAATTGTTCCTTTTTTTACATTTACCGTTAATGCTTTCTTCGCACTCTTTGGTACCTTAATTTCACTTAAAGATACATTCTTTCCAAGGATATCTTTTATCTTTTTCGTCTTTTTAATAGTGATTGAAACTTTCTCTTTATAACCTGTTACTTTCCATGAACCGGCCTCTTTTTTCGTCTCTTTTGTCACTTTATTATAGATATCACAAGTGTAAATTACAGTTCCTTTTTTCTTTAATTTAACCGTGTATTTATCGCTATTTCCATCGACCTTTTTACCATCACAATACCACTGGTATTCAAGGTTGGCTTTGTCTGCATTTTCTACCGTAATC
>ENA-OURQ01001016-OURQ01001016.1-human-gut-metagenome-genome-assembly--contig:-NODE-1016-length-25140-cov-3.968108_pt1 | contig 25140 bp, 19 predicted proteins | sample MGYA00242105_ERZ508999 | MGnify/ENA primary metagenome ERZ508999 (study PRJEB26280, sample SAMEA2338771) | human gut metagenome | biome: human gut; feature: human-associated habitat; material: faeces...
TAACACTAATATAATAATATTGTAACATAAAAAAACATTAAAGTCAACAGAAAGCCTTATTTCTTCTTTATTTTCATGCACTCGAGCCATTCCATTAATTCTTCACCACTAATTAAATTTGATTTATATTGCTCAATATATTTAGGCATTTGTTCTCTATATTGATTAAATAATCTTTGCACTCTTTCAGAAGCACCAATAGTAACTTGCTTATGCAAATTTTTATATCTTTTTCTACATTTTTGTAAGTATATATCATCTTTTTCATTTTTTCTAGCACGTTCTTCCTTTGCAATTTCAAGACAAGTTTTATTATCTTCAAATATATCATTACAATAATTTTGCTCTTTACTTTTCGTATGCATAAACCAATATCCACATTTTTTACACTTCTCAAATTTTATATTCTTTATATTACATACAAATTCATTTACCATACAATATAAAAAGCTATCAGCAGTACTAGATGAAAAAATATATTTTGTAGATAAATTATTGGGAATTTTATTATCGAAAAAAGAACTTAATGGTAGAATATATTGAAAATGGAATAAAAAAGGAAAGAAAGTCACCAGAAATATTAGTTGCAGAAATAAAAAGGAAACCAGAAGAATTTGGAATTATAGTGTGTGCAAAATTAGAAACTGTATTCATAAAAGGATATTAAATTTAACAGAAAAAGATATGATTTATAAAAAAATATATAAGGAAAAAAATAAGGAAAAAACACATTGCGACAAAGTTCCAGCAAAGAAGAGTATAGATTTTAGGCCAAGAGAAGCTAATGATAGAAATGAATATGGACATTGGGAAGGTGATTTAATTATAGGAAAAGATGGAAAAGGAGCAGCATTATTAACATTTACAGAAAGAATGACAAGAGAAAAAAAGAGCCACGTTTACAAGTATATTATGCACATCCATATAGATCAGGAGAACGAGGAAGCAATGAAAATGCAAATAGATTAATAAGAAGATTTATACCCAAAGGAACAGTTATAACAAATATTCCAGAAGAGTTTATTCAACAAATAGAGAATTGGATAAATAACTTGTTAAGACCTATGTTTGGATATAAATCGAGTTTAGAAATGGCAAAAAATGTATCATAAATAATGTTATAATTTTATTGAAAAAAGTGCGACACTTATTATTGCAATTTATAAAAACGGAAAAATTTGCTAAAAAACATTGACAGCAAGTACACTAGATGTTATACTAAAATTGATATGTTTTGATTAAATGTATTAATCTCCGTTTAAGGTGGATGGAATGGTTAATATAAAAATAAGTTTTATTAAATAAACAGCAAATGAAACAGTTGGCAAAAATGTCAACCGTATTTTTGTTGTCTTTTATAACTATGTTGTTGTATAGAAAAAATTGAAAATTTTTCTATACAACAAGGTTAATTTACCTTGGGCTGTGCCGATTGCAAAGCAATCGTGTACAAGCGTACGTCGAAATCTTTGATTTCGCTAACGTCCAATTTTCTTATGTTAATTTAATAAAAAGAGGAATTGTTATATAATTGCTTACGGAACGGGTATTTAGAGAGCAGAAAATATGCCAATCTGTAAACCAATTATAGAAACAAGAAGGACTTTTTATTAAAATCATATATTTATCTTCTGCTTAATTTTTTTTAGGGAGTGATTTTTTTGTTAAAAGAAATTAAACACGAGAAATGTACTCGTAAAACTTTTGCAAAAATCGGCGATTCAATCGAAATGCCAAACTTGATTCAAGTTCAAAAAGACTCATACAATTGGTTTATCGAAGAAGGCTTAGGAGAAGTTCTTAGAGACGTATCTCCAATAGTTGATTATTCAGGAAACCTTGTACTTGAATTCTTAGACTACTACATGGAAGAAAAAACTAAATACACACTAGAAGAAGCCAAAGAACGTGATGCAACTTATTCTACAAGATTACATGTAAAAGTAAGACTTATCAATCGTGAAACAGGTGAAATTAAAGAACAAGAAATTTATCTTGGTGATTTCCCACTTATGACAGATAGTGGTACTTTCGTAATCAATGGTGCAGAAAGAGTTGTAGTAAGCCAATTAGTTCGTTCACCAGGTTGCTACTATGCACAAGATTTTGATAGCAAAACAGGAAGAAGAATTTACACATCTACTGTTATGCCTATTCGTGGTGCATGGATAGAATATGAAACTGATGGAAATGATGTATTCTGGGCTAGAGTTGACAGAACAAGAAAAATACCAGTTACAACACTTTTAAGAGCATTAGGAATTGTAACAGATGAGCAAATTACAGAGCTATTTGGAGAAGAAAACAAAATAAAAGAAACTTTGGCAAAAGACCCAATTAAAACTCAAGAAGAAGCTTTGGTTGAAATATATAAAAAATTAAGACCAGGAGAATTACCAACAACAGATGCTGCAAGAAATTTATTTAATGGACTATTTTTTGATGATAGAAGATATGATCTAGCAAAAGTTGGTAGATATAAATTTAATAAAAAATTAAGTTTAGCATCAAGAATTGAAGGAAGAATTGCTTATAATGATATTATTGATCCAGAAACAGGAGAGGTATTAGCAGAAAAAGATAGCAGTATTTCTGAAGATGCTGCAATTGCAATTCAAAATAGTGGAATTAATGTTGTTGATGTTAAAGTTGATGATAAACCAGTAAGAATTATTGGTAATGGAACAGTAAATATCCACAGTATATTACCAAATGTGGATTTAAGTGACTTACATATTAAAGAAATGGTAAATTATATTGTTCTAAAATCAATTATTGATACTACTGATGAAAAAGATTTACATGATGCAATTAAAGAAAGATTAGATGAATTAATTCCAAAACATGTTACTAACGAGGATATTATTTCTTCAATTAGTTATTTATTAAACTTAGAACATGGATTAGGAAATGTTGATGATATTGACCACTTAGGAAATCGTCGTATTCGTTGCGTTGGTGAATTATTACAAAACCAATTTAGAATTGGTTTAACAAGACTAGAAAGAGTTGTTCGCGAAAGAATGACAATTCAAGACTTAGATATAGTTACACCGCAATCATTAATAAACACAAAACCAATAACATCTTCTATTAGAGAATTCTTTGGAAGTTCACAATTATCGCAATTCATGGATCAAACAAACCCACTTTCAGAATTAACTCATAAAAGAAGAATTTCTGCATTAGGACCTGGTGGTTTATCTCGTGAAAGAGCTGGATTTGAGGTTCGTGATATTCACTATACACACTATGGTAGATTATGTCCAGTAGAATCTCCAGAAGGACCAAACATTGGACTTATATCAGCACTTTCATCATTTGCAATTATAAATGAATATGGATTTATTGAAACACCATATAGAAAAGTAGATCATGAAACTGGAGTAGTAACTGATGAAGTTGTTTATATGCCAGCTGATGAAGAAGACAAATACATAGTTGCTCAAGCATCAGAACCACTTGATAAAGATGGAAAATTTATTAATGACAGAATTCGTGTACGTCACAGAGCAGATATTACAATGGTTGATAAAGACCAAGTTGACTTTGTTGAAGTATCACCAAAACAATTAGTATCAGTTGCAGCAGCAATGATCCCATTCTTAGAGCATGATGACGTAAAACGTTCTCTAATGGGTGCAAACATGCAACGTCAAGCAGTTCCATTACTTACAACAGAATCACCAATAGTAGGAACAGGAATGGAATATAGAGCAGCTAGAGATTCTGGAATTACAGTAATGGCTAAAAATGACGGTATAGTTGAAAGAGTAACTGGTGAAGAAATTCAAATTAGAAATAAAAAAGATGAATTAGATGTTTACCACTTAAGAAAATTCAAAAGAACAAATGGTGGTACATGTATAAATCAAAGACCAGTTGTAAGTGTTGGAGAAAGAGTTAAAGCAGGAGATCTAATTGCCGATGGACCTGGAACAAAAAATGGAGAAATGGCACTTGGTAAAAATGTTTTAATAGCTTTCACAACTTGGGAAGGTTACAACTACGAGGATGCTGTTTTAATTAATGAAAGATTAGTAAAAGAAGATGTTTATACATCAATCCACATAGAAGAATATGATTGTGAATGTAGAGACACAAAATTAGGACCAGAAGAAATTACAAGAGATATTCCAAATGTTGGAGATGATAGCTTAAAAGATCTAGATGAAAACGGAATTATTCGTATAGGTGCAGAAGTTAGACCAGGAGATATATTAGTTGGTAAAGTAACACCAAAAGGTGAAACTGAACTAACAGCAGAGGAAAGATTACTTCGTGCAATATTTGGCGAAAAAGCTAGAGAAGTTAGAGACAATTCACTTCGTGTTCCACACGGTGAAGCTGGTACAATTGTAGACGTTAAAATATTTACAAGAGATAATTCAGATGAATTAGGACCAGGAGTAAATCAAGTAATTCGTTGCTATATAGCAACAAAAAGAAAAATATCTGTTGGTGATAAGATGGCTGGGCGTCATGGTAACAAGGGTGTTATTTCACGTATATTACCAGAAGAAGATATGCCATTTTTACCAGATGGTACTCCAGTAGATATAGTATTAAACCCACTTGGTGTTCCTTCTCGTATGAACTTAGGTCAAGTTCTAGAAGTACACTTAGGAATGGCTGCTAAAGCTCTAGGAATTAAAGTAGCAACACCAGTATTTGATAGTGCTACAAACGAAGAAATTAGAGACTTATTTAAACAAGCAGGACTAAGAGAAGATGGAAAAACAGTAGTATATGATGGTAGAACAGGTGAACCATTTGATCACCCTATTACAGTTGGTGTAATGTACATGTTAAAACTACACCACTTAGTAGATGACAAGATACATGCTCGTTCAACTGGACCATACTCACTAGTAACACAACAACCTCTTGGTGGTAAAGCACAATTTGGTGGACAAAGATTTGGTGAAATGGAGGTTTGGGCATTAGAGGCTTATGGTGCTGCATATACACTTCAAGAAATGTTAACAGTTAAATCTGATGATATTGTCGGAAGAGTAAAAACTTATGAAGCAATCGTAAAAGGCGAAAACATTCCAGAACCAGGTGTTCCAGAAGGATTTAAAGTATTAGTAAAAGAACTTCAATCTTTAGGATTAGATATTAAACTTCTTTCTGAAGATAATAGAGAACTAGAATTAAAAGAAAATATTGATGAAGGTATTGATTTTAATAGTATTAAAGATGATCCTAAAATAGAAGAAGAACTTGCAGTAGTTGATGAAGATGAACTAGCTGATGGATATTCAGAAGATAGTGAAATGCTTTTAGACGAAGAAGAAAATATTGATGATGAAGACTTATTACTAGATGATGAAGATTTGTTAGATATAGACGAATTTAATGATAGTGAAGAATAAAATTTAATAGCCATTCAGAAAGTTTAAACAAGTTAACAATATAGAATTGCACAGCAGTGTAAAACTTGTTTAAACAAGTACGAAAAAAGAAAAATATTTAGGGGGCTAAATAAAGTGGATGAATTAGAAATTTTTAACAAACTTAAAATTGGAATAGCATCAGATGAAAAAATTAGAGAATGGTCAAAAGGCGAAGTAAAAAAACCAGAGACTATTAACTACAGAACACTTAAACCAGAAAGAGATGGTCTATTTTGTGAGAGAATATTTGGACCAACAAAAGACTGGGAATGCCATTGTGGTAAATATAAAAGAGTAAGATATAAAGGAATTGTATGTGATAGATGTGGTGTTGAAGTAACAAAATCTAAAGTTAGACGTGAAAGAATGGGACATATTGAACTTGCTGCACCAGTTGCACATATATGGTACTTTAAAGGAATTCCAAGCAGAATTGGACTAATGCTTGATGTTTCTCCAAGAAACTTAGAAAAAGTAATATATTTTGCATCATATATTGTAATTGATAAAGGAACTACAGATTTAACAGTAGCTCAAGTTTTATCAGAAAAAGAATATCGTGAAGCAGAAGAAAAATACGGTGCAGGTTCTTTTACAGCTAGAATGGGAGCTGAAGCAATACAAGAATTATTAGCAAAAGTTGATGTTGAAAAATTAGCTGAGAAATTGAAAAAAGAACTTGAAAAAGCAAGTGAACAAAAAAAGGCAAAACTAGTTAAAAGACTAGATACAGTTGAAGCATTTAGATTATCAGGAAATAAACCTGAGTGGATGATAATGAATGTAATTCCAGTTATTCCACCAGATTTAAGACCAATGGTACAATTAGATGGTGGTAGATTTGCTACATCAGACTTAAACGACTTATATCGTAGAGTTATAAACAGAAATAACCGTTTAAAAAGATTATTAGAATTAGGTGCACCAGAAATTATTGTACGTAATGAAAAAAGAATGTTACAAGAAGCTGTTGATGCTTTAATTGATAACAGTAGACGTGGAAGACCAGTTACAGGTGCTGGTGGTAGAGCATTAAAATCTCTATCAGACTTATTAAAAGGAAAACAAGGTAGATTCCGTCAAAACTTATTAGGAAAACGTGTTGATTATTCAGGTCGTTCAGTTATAGTTGTTGGACCAGAACTTAAAATATATCAATGTGGTGTTCCAAAAGAAATGGCTGTTGAGTTATTCAAACCATTTGTTATGAAAGAATTAGTTGGACGTGGAATTGCACATAATATTAAAAACGCTAAAAGAATGGTTGAAAGATTAAGACCAGAAGTATGGGATATACTAGAGGATGTTATAAAAGACCACCCAGTATTATTAAACCGTGCTCCTACATTACATAGACTTGGTATTCAAGCATTTGAACCAGTTTTAGTAGAAGGTAGAGCTATAAAATTACACCCATTAGTATGTACAGCTTTCAACGCTGACTTCGACGGTGACCAGATGGCTATTCACTTACCATTATCACCAGAAGCACAAGCAGAAGCAAGATACTTAATGCTTTCAGTAAATAACCTTTTAAAACCACAAGATGGTAAGCCAGTAACAGTACCTACACAAGATATGATTTTAGGTGCTTACTACTTAACAATGGATGTTCCTGGTGAAGAAGGAGAAGGAAATTACTTCTCATCACCAGAAGAAGCTAAAATAGCATATTTTAACCATGATTTAGGTTTACATGCTAAAATATATGTAAGAATTCAAAAAGAAATAGATGGTAAATTAGAAACAAGAAAAGTTCAGACAACAGTTGGTAGATTAATTTACAATGAAGGAATCCCACAAAACTTAGGATTTGTAGATAGAACAAAACCAGAAAACTTATTTGAACCAGAACTTAACTTTGCAGTATCTAAGAAAAACTTAGGAAAAATTATTGCAAAATCAATAAATGCAAATGGTTTAAGTGCAACAGCAGAATTACTAGACTATATTAAAGCAACTGGTTTCAAACATTCTACAACAGCTGGTATTACAGTTTCTGTTGATGATGTTAAAGTACCAGAGGCTAAAAAGAAAATTCTTGCTGAAGCAAATGAGCAAGTAAATAACGTATTAAAACAATATAAACGTGGTTTAATAACAGAGGATGAAAGATATAACTCAGTTATTAAAATATGGGAAAAAGCAACAGATGAAGTTACAGAAGCAATGAAAAGTAACTTTGATGACTTAAACCCAGTATATATGATGAGTCAATCTGGAGCCAGAGGTAACATTAACCAATTAAGACAAATTGCTGGTATGCGTGGTCTTATGGCTAGTACAACTGGTAAAACAGTAGAAATTCCTATTACATCTTCATTCCGTGAGGGTCTAGATGCACTAGAATACTTTATTTCTGCACACGGTGCTAGAAAAGGTTTAGCAGATACAGCTTTAAGAACAGCTGACTCTGGTTACTTAACAAGAAGACTTGTTGATGTTTCTCAAGACATTATAGTTCGTGAAGATGACTGTGGAACACATGAAGGTCTTACAGTATTTGATATTAAAGATGGAAACCAAATTGTTGAAAAAATGGATGAAAGACTAGTTGGTAGATACCCATTAGAAGATATAATTAATCCTGAAACAAAAGAATTAATTGTTGATACAAATACAATGATTACAGATAAAATTGCTGAGAAAATTGTTGCAGCAGGAATTGAAACAGTAAAAGTTCGTTCAGTATTAGGATGCCGTACAAAACATGGTGTTTGCCGTAAATGTTATGGTATGGGATTGGCAACTCGTGATGAAGTTAACATTGGTGAATCTGTTGGTATTATTGCAGCTCAATCAATTGGTGAGCCTGGTACACAGCTTACAATGAGAACTATTCACTCTGGTGGTGTTGCTGGTGTTGCCGATATTACACAAGGTCTTCCTAGAGTTGAGGAGCTATTTGAAGCTCGTAAACCAAAGGGATTAGCAGTAATGACAGAAATAGATGGTAAAGTTAAAATTGTTGAAGATAAAAAGAAGAAAGAAATTGTTATTACGTCTAAAGATGATTCAAAAACTTATGCAATACCATTTAGATCTAAATTACGTGTAAAAGACGGAGATGAAGTAAAAGCGGGAGATCCATTAATAGAAGGTGCTTTAAACCCAGCTGAAATATTAGCAATTAAAGGACCTGAAGGAGTATATGAATACTTAATTCAAGAAGTTCAAAAAGTTTACCGTAACCAAGGTGTTGATATCAACGATAAACACATTGAAGTAATTGGTAGACAAATGCTTAAAAAGGTAAGAGTAGAAGATAATGGAGACACAGACATGTTTGCTGGATCATTAGTTGATATACATGAATTTGAGGACAAGAATGCATTAGTTGAAGCAGAAGGAAAACGTCCTGCAACAGGAAAACGTATATTACTAGGAATCACAAAAGCATCTCTAGCAACAGAAAGCTTCTTATCAGCTGCTTCATTCCAAGAAACAACAAGAGTATTAACAGAAGCTGCTGTTAAAGGTAAAGTTGATGACTTAATTGGATTAAAAGAAAACGTTATTATTGGTAAACTAATACCTGCAGGAACAGGACTACCTGTTTATAAAAATACACATATTAATACAGAACAAAATGAAGAAGAACCTGAAGAAGAAACAACAAGTGCTGAATAGTATAAAACAATAAAAAAAGAACAAACCACGGATTAGAGCGGTTTGTTCTTTTGTGGTTTATGTTGTAGTTAGCCGGAAGATATGGGAATAGGCAATAGAATCACACTATGGGGAGGTTATTGTTAAAGTTCTTGGAAAAGATGAAGGAGAAAAGCGAAGAAGAATCGAAGCTTTAAAGAAAATTGGCTTTTAAAATATAGAGAGAGCTAAATAGCTCTCTCTATATTCTTTTTTGCCCTGTTTTAAGCTAATAAAATTGACAAAAACGCGTAAAAATAGTAAAATAGTATACGTAAAAGAGGAGCTTATTTTATGAAAAATAATAATAGTAAAAAAATATTTGAAGGGTTAATATCAAGAACTAAAATATATTTAGTTCTAATTGCTATACTTTTAATTGTAATATGCATATTAGATATACGATATTTTACACCTTCAGTAGTGTTATATATATTAATACTTGTATATACATACTGGAGTAACCAAAAAAGAAGAACGGAACTTTCAGACCATTTACAAGATTTAACACTAAATGTGGATAAATTAGCAAAAGATACAGTAAAGAATTCTCCTTTTCCATTAGTTATAATTGAAACAAATGGAAATATGGTTTGGAGAAGTAGTAAATTTGTACAAGAATTTGCAAATGTAGATATAAATAATATTTTGAGAGATTTATTAAAAGAAATAAAACTTGAAATAGAAAATAATGAGGAAGACTCAGAAAAAAGTATTCATAAAGAATTGGAAATAGGCAACAAAATTTATGAGATATTGGGAAAATATACAAAATCTAAAGATGAATATATGTGCACAATGTATTTTTTAGATGAAACTAAAACTTTAGAGCTAGAAAAGAAATATCATAATTCTCAAATTTGCGTTGGAATAATTATGATAGATAACTTTGAAGAAGTTAATCAAAGAATTAATGATGAAGAAAAACCTGTACTAACTGCGCAAATCGAAAAAACAATTTATGAATGGGCAGCAGAATTTAAAGGATTAGTTGTTAAATCAGAGAGAGATACATTTGTATGTATATTTGAACAACAATACCTAGAAAAACTTAAAGAAAAGAAATTTAATATATTAGATACAATTAAAGAATTAGAATTATCAAATAAAGTACAAATAACATTAAGTATTTCAATTTCAACAGAAGGAGAGTCTAACTACGAAAAATATAAATCTGCACAGGCAGGATTAGACATTGTACTTGGAAGAGGTGGAGACCAAACTGTTGTTAGAGAAAATGAAAAATATCAATTTTTTGGTGGAAGAACTCAAGAGCTTGAAAAAAGAACAAAAGTAAAAGCTAGAATAGTATCACATGCACTAGAAGAGCTAATGCAAGAGGCTAAAAATGTAATGGTAATGGGTCACACAAATGGAGATATAGACTCAATGGGCGCAAGCATGGGAATATACAGACTAGCAAAAAGTCTTGATGTTGAATGTTATATTATAAACAATTCTACAGGAATTAGTTTAGAAAATTTCATGGAATCAGCAAAACAAGAAAAAGAATATCAAGAATCTATTATTAATAAATCAGAAGCATTATCTAAAATAACACCTGAAACATTACTTATAATTGTTGATACACATAAAAGAAGTTATGTTGAAGTACCTGAATTGCTAGAAGAAACAAGTAAAATTGCAATAATTGATCACCACAGAAAAAGTCCAGACTTTATTGAAGAAGCAATTCTTTCATTCCATGAAGTATATGCTTCATCAACCTGTGAACTTGTTACAGAAATATTAGAATATGCAACTAAAGAACCAGATTTAACAACAATTGAAGCAGAAGCTTTATATGCAGGAATTATGATGGATACAAAGAACTTTACTTTTAAGACAGGAGTAAGAACCTTTGAAGCAGCAGCTTATTTGAAAAAACGTGGAATAGATATAATAAAAGTAAAAAAATGGTTCCAAAGTGACTTAAAAACATATACAAAGATTTCTAAAATAATTGATAATGCACAAATTACCAATGGAACAATAGGTATTTCTGTATATGAAGAAGACAAAGATGCAAATATAATATGTGCTAAGGCAGCAGATGAATTATTAACAATTAGTGATATTACTGCATCATTTGTAATAGGAAAATTAGGAGATAAAGTATGTATTAGTGGACGTTCTATTGGAGATATAAATGTTCAAATTATACTAGAAAAACTTGGAGGCGGAGGTCATATTACCTTAGCTGGTGCACAAGTTGAAGGAATGAGTATTGAAGAAGTTAAAAATCTTCTTATTGAGAAAATAAATGAATATTTTTCTGAAACAGCTAATTAATTTCAAAATGGAGTAAAAACTTTTTGAAATTAAATGAAATAATTACAAATTGAAAGGAGAAAAATAAATGAAAGTAATTTTATTACAAGATATAAAAGGTGTAGGAAAAAAAGATGAAGTAATAAATGCTAGTGATGGATATGCAAGAAATTTCTTATTACCAAAAAAAATGGGAATTGAAGCAAATGCTGAAAATATGAGTAAATTAAAAGCAAAACAAGACTCAAATCAATATAAAAAATCAGTTGAAAAAGAAAAAGCACAAGAAATAGCAGAAAAGCTAAAAAATATTACTTTAAAAATTTCTGTAAAATCTGGAGAGAATCAAAAAATATTTGGTTCAATTACAGCTAAAGAAATTGCAGAAAATTTAAAAGAACAATATAAAATAGAAATAGATAAAAAGAAAATTGATTTAAAAGAACCAATTAAAGTGTTGGGAGTAAGTACAGTGAGTGTTAAACTTTTTGAGGGAGTTATGGGTTCTCTTAAAGTCCAAGTACTTTAAATTTGAAAAATAATTGGCATCTTGCTGTGTCAAAAAGCATTAAAAACGCAGTTACAACCAAGAGGTTGCGCCCTTGCCTTTTTAATACTTTTTTCCTTGCAATATACCAATTCTTTTCCAAATTCTAGAAAGTTATTGGCATCTTGCGTTGTCAGAATTCATTTGTAAGAAGGGAGCAGAAAAATGGAGCTAGGTAAAATTCCACCACACGATATAGAAGCAGAACAAGCTGTAATAGGAAGTATGCTAACAGACAAAGATGCAATTATGTCTGCAGTAGAAACCTTAAAGTCTGAGGATTTTTATCGTGAAGATAATAAAATAATTTATGAAGCTATTTTAAATTTATACAATCGTGCAGAACCAGTAGATATTATAACTTTGAAAACAGAGCTTCAATCTATGAAACAGTTAGAAGCTGTTGGTGGACTTGAATATATTGCAGAGCTTCCAGATAAGGTTCCTACTACAGCCAATGTAGAGCAATATATTAAAATTGTAGAAGAAAAATCAGCATTAAGAGCACTTATAAAAACTGCAAATGATTTAATTAGTTTAGGGTATGATCAAACACAAGATGTTGAAGATATATTAGATACTGCAGAAAGAAAAATATTTGATGTTATACAAAATAGAAATCAAAAAGGATATTCTGCAATTAAAGATATTTTAGTAGATTCATTTACACAATTAGAACAACTATATAATCAAAAACAACACATAACTGGAGTGCCTACAGGATTCGCAGATTTAGACTTTATAACCGCAGGACTTCATAAATCTGACTTAGTTATTGTAGCTGCCAGACCTGCTATGGGAAAATCAGCATTTGCATTAAACCTAGCAACAAATGCAGCTGTTAGGTATAATACACCAGTTGCTATATTTAGTTTGGAAATGTCAAAAGAACAAATGACAAACCGTATTTTATGTAGTGAGGCGATGGTCGACAGTAATAAAGTGAGAACAGGTAAAGTAGAAGATGATGATTGGCAAAAGCTAGCTGAAGCATCAGGAAATTTGTCTCAAGCGCAAATATTTATAGATGATACACCTGGTATTTCAGTAATGGAAATACGTGCTAAATGTAGAAAAATGAAGCTAGAAAAAAATATTGGAATGGTTGTAATTGACTATATTCAATTAGTACAAGGAAGTAACAGAAAAGGTGGAAGCCGTGAACAAGAAATTTCTGAAATAAGCCGTTCTTTAAAAATATTAGCAAAAGAAATAAATGTGCCTGTTATAGCATTATCACAACTTTCAAGATCTGTAGAACAAAGACCAGACCATAGACCAATGCTTTCAGACTTACGTGAATCTGGAGCTATAGAGCAAGATGCTGATATAGTTATGTTCTTATATCGTGATGATTACTATAATCCTGATTCAGAAAAGAAAAATATTGCTGAAGTTATATTAGCAAAGCACAGAGCTGGTTCTACTGGAACAGTTGAACTTTTATGGCTTGGAAATTACACTAAATTTGCTAATCTTGATAAGTATAGAGAGTAAATTGTAAAATTTGTGCTATTTCAAATTGAGCAACATCTCCTAGCTTGTCGGTCCCCACAGCATTCACTACGAAAATTATTATATTGCACAGTTTGAGAAAGGTGAAAAATGTTAAATAAAATATTAAGTACAATTAACAAATATAATTTAATACAAAAAGGAGATAAAATCGTTATAGGAGTATCTGGTGGACCTGACTCAATGTGTCTACTAGATTCTTTGTATTGTCTAAAAGATAAACTAAATATAGAAATAATTGTGGCACATATTAATCATAAAATAAGAAAAGAAGCAGATGAAGAAACAGAATACGTAAAAGATTATTGTAAAAATAAAAACATAAAATGTTATGTGAAAAAAGCAGAAGTTGAAAAATTAGCAAAAGAGCAAAAGCTAGGAACAGAAGAAATGGGGAGAAAAATTCGCTATGATTTTTTCAAAGAAGTTGCAAAAAAAGAAAATGCTAATAAAATTGCAACAGCACATAATTTAAACGATAATGTTGAAACAGTTATGCTAAATTTATTAAGAGGAACAGGAATTTCAGGACTAAAGGGGATAGAAATAAAAAGAACTGAGGATAACTTAGAATACATAAGACCAATAAGAGAATGTGAAAGAAAAGATATTGAAAAATATTGCGAAGAGCAAAACTTAAACCCTAGAATTGATAAAACAAATTTTGAAAACATATATAATAGAAATAAAGTAAGAAATGAATTAATTCCGTTTTTGAAAAAAGAATTTAATCCCAATATATTAGAAGGAATAAATAGACTTTCAGATTTAGCAAGAGAAGAAGAAGAATATTTTGAAGAAATTATAAGTAAAAAGTATGAAGAATTAAAAATTGGGGAAAATTTAAATGAAATTGTGTTAGAATTACATAAATTTAATGAACTTAATAAAGTTATAAAATCTAAAATAATTATATATACTATTAACAAGGCAAATGGCAATGTTCAAGGAATTGGAAAGATACATATAGAAGATATAATTAAACTTTGTGAGAATAATATTGGTAATAAATATTTAACTCCAAATAAAAATGTAAAAGTTTTTGTAAAAAAAGGTAAAATTTTTTTTATGGGTAAAATGAACCTTCCGTAAGCAAACCGTTGATACGGGCTTGTTTGCTAAATGAAAGTTTTGTGAAAGTACTTGAATTTTAAAAATTAGTGTGTTATAGTCTAAATTGTTAAAAAACGTAAAAGAGGAGGAGCAAATTTGAAAAACAGTATAAAAACATTAGCAATGTGGCTAATTATAGCTGTAATATTAATAGTTCTTATTAGTTCTATAATGGAAAATACAGACAATAAATTAGCATATTCAGAACTTATTTCTAAAATTGAAGCAGGAGAAGTAAAAGAAATTACATTAGCATCAGATGGAGGAAAAGCAGAAGTTAAATTAAAAAACGAGAACTTTTCAAAAGAAGTTAATATTCCAAGTGTAGAAAACTTAATGAATAGTTTAAGTGAAAGTATGAAAGCTGGAACTGTAAAAGTAACAGAAAAATCAGAATCACTATGGATGGTAGTTTTTAGTTTATTAACTCCTTTCGGATTACTTGTTATATTCTTTATTTTTTGGTTCTTCCTTATGGGTGGAATTCAAGGTGGTGCTGGAGGAAATGGCAATGGAAAAACAATGTCATTTGGAAAAAGCCGTGCAAGAATGATAAACCCTTCAGATAAAAACAGAGTAACATTTGATGATGTTGCTGGTGTAGATGAAGAAAAAGAAGAATTAGAAGAAATTGTAGAATTCTTAAAGAATCCTAGAAAATTCACAGAAATGGGTGCTAGAATACCAAAAGGTGTATTATTAGTTGGTCACCCAGGAACAGGTAAAACATTATTAGCAAAAGCAGTTGCGGGAGAAGCAGGAGTTCCATTTTTCTTTATAAGTGGTTCTGACTTCGTAGAAATGTTTGTTGGTGTTGGTGCATCAAGAGTTAGGGATTTATTTGAAGAAGCAAAGAAAAAAGCTCCATGTATTATATTTATAGATGAAATTGACGCTGTTGGACGTCAAAGAGGTGCAGGCTTAGGTGGAGGACATGATGAAAGAGAACAAACATTAAATCAATTATTAGTTGAAATGGATGGATTCTCAGCAAATGAAGGTGTTATAGTTTTAGCAGCAACAAACAGACCAGACATACTAGATAAAGCTTTACTAAGACCAGGAAGATTTGACAGACAAATTGTTGTATCAAATCCAGATGTAAAAGCAAGAGAACAAATATTAGAAGTACACAGCAGAAAGAAAAAATTAGCTGCTGACGTAGATTTAAGAACAATTGCAAAAAACACTTCAGGATTTTCTGGAGCAGATTTAGAGAATGTTTTAAATGAGGCAGCTTTATTAGCTGCAAGAAGAAACTTACCAGAAATAGGAATGCAAGAAGTTGAAGACGCAATGGTAAAAGTTACAATGGGACCTGAAAAACGTACAAGAGTTAGAAGCGAAAAAGAACAAAAATTAGTTGCTTTCCATGAAGCAGGTCATGCAGTAGTAAGTAGATTCTTACCAACACAAGATCCAGTTCATCAAATTTCTATTGTACCAAGAGGAATGGCTGGTGGATATACAATGTATCGTCCAACAGAAGATAAATCATTTATGTCAAGAACAGAAATGGTTGAAAATATAGTATCATTATTAGGTGGTAGAGTTGCAGAGCAATTAGTATTAAATGATATTTCAACAGGTGCAAGTAATGATATTGAAAGAGCAACACAAATTGCTAGAAGTATGGTTACTAAATATGGTATGAGTGAAAGAATAGGTACAATTACATTAGGCTCAAGTCAAGAAGAGGTATTCTTAGGAAGAGATTTTGCACAAGCAAAAGAATATTCAGAGGAAACAGCTAACTTGATTGATGAAGAAGTAAAAAGTATTATAGATTTCGCTTATAAAAAAGCAGAAGAAATTTTAAAAGCAAATATGGATAAATTGACAAGTGTTGCAACAGTACTTCTTGAAAAAGAAAAAATTGATGGTGAAGAATTTGACGAAATATTTAATGGATAAAATAAAATCAGCTAAATTATAAATTTAGCTGATTTTATTTTATTTTCCTAATGTTACTTTAATTATTGTACCTTCTTCAACAGAAGTATTTGCTATAGGTTCTTGACTAACAACTGTACCAGAACCTGTAACACTATAATTTAAATTTAATTCTTTAAGCAGTGTTTTTACTTGATAAAGTGATTTTCCAGTTAAGTCAGGCACTTGTTTTGAAACTCTGGTATTTTCGGTTTCGGTATATAGTTTAACAATAGAACCCTTTACAAGCTCATAACCTTTAGTTGGATATTGTTCAGTAACAATATCAGTAGATGATGCAGATGTGCTAACTGTGAATCCTGCATTTTTTAATAGTTTTTCAGCTTCAGCAACAGTTTTATTAGTTACATTTGGAAGAGTTATAGTTTTTGTTGTAGAAGTACTTTCAGAATTATCAGTTGAAATTTGCATATATGGTAAAATTTCTTTTAACATTTGTGCTGCTACAGGGGCTGCAACTGTGTTTCCACTATAGCCTTTAGGTCCTTGTGGATCATAAAGAGTAACCAACAATACAAGTTCAGGGTTTTCTGTAGGGCTAATAGCAACAAATGAGGCAGTATATCCTTCGTTTTTGTTATAATCTGGCTCAGATGTACCTGTTTTACCAGCAATTGAATAACCTTTGATTTTAGCATATTTTCCTGAACCATCAGTCACAACAGTCTCTAAAAGATCCATCATTGTCTCTGCAGTTGTTTTTGATATTACTTGTCTTACTGCAGCAGTATTAATTGTAGTAATAGCTCCAGTGTCAGTATTTTTAATTTCTTTAACAATTCTTGGCTTTATTAACACTCCATTGTTTGCAACGGCACAAACAGCAGTTGCCATTTGAATAGGAGTTATTTTAAATCTTTGACCAAACGACATTGTTGCAAGTTCTATAGGACCAACGTCATTTAATTTCCAGAAGATTGAATCAGCTTCGCCAACTGTATTTATTCCAGTTTTTTCAAAGAAACCATAAGCATTATAGTATTTATAACTTGTTGTTGCTCCTATTTTTTCACTAATTTGTATAAATGCTGGGTTACATGAAACAGCAAAAGCTTCACGTAAACTTTCATGTCCATGTTTTATTCTATATGCACAATTTATTGTTGTTCCATATACTGTTTGATAACCTTTACAATAATATACATCTGCTTTATCTGGAATAGCTAAATTTTCTTCTAGTGCAATTGAAGCAGTAATTACTTTAAAAACAGAACCAGGTTCATAAGTGTCTGATATAGCACGGTTACGGAATAATTCGTATATAGTGTTATATTGTTCTTCAGAAGTCATGCTTTTCCAAGTTTTTTCTGTAACAGAAGCAGGCATTTCAAATGGTGTATTTAAGTTATAATCAGGATATGTTGCCATAGCTAAAATATCGCCAGTTTTTGGGTCCATTGCAATTACATTTCCACCACGTGTACATTTATTGTCTATACATGCTTGTTTTAAATATTTTTCTACAATACTTTGAATATTTGCATCAATTGTTAATGTTATATCACTACCATTTTCAGCAGGTATATATGTTTGATTATTATCTGGAATAAATTCTTGAATTGCATCTTGAGCTGTAGTTACTTTTCCAGGAGTTCCTGTTAATACATCATCCCAAGCTTTTTCTAAACCTTCTAGTCCGTCGTTGTCAGTACCACAAAAACCTATTAAAGAAGAAGCTAAATTATTATAAGGATAGTATCTTTTAGTATCTTCACTAATATTTATTCCTGAATAAAATTCTTCTTTTTTCATCCATTCTTTTAGTTTATCAACTTTATCTTTTTCAACTTTTCGTGCAATGGTAATATAATTTGAATCACTTGAAACCTTTTCTAATGTTTCATCATAGTTTAATTCAAATATTTCAGAAAGAGCTTTTGAAAGGCTTTCTTTTATGTTTTTTGTTTTTTCTTCATCAATTTTATCATTAGCTTTATCATAAACTACAATAGAAGAAGGAACTATACTAATAGTATCAACATCTGCACTAATGGCTAATGCTTTGCCCGTAGAGTCATATATGGTTCCTCTTTTTGGACTTATAGTACGGTTGGTTATTAATTGGTTATACATTTGTTGCTTAAGGTCAGAACCTTGAATAAATTGTATAAATGCTATACGAAAAACAAGAAGTAACATTAAAATTAATACAATTAAAGCAGCAATTCGTATTTTTTTTGACATAGTAAGTGCTTTTTTCATCAGTCCTCCTAATTAAATTCTTAATTTTTTTATAATTTTAATTTCATTATATAGTTGGTCAATCACATTCTCACGAACTTTTAATGCTGTTTTATATTCTTCTAAAATCTGACTGTAATTTTCCATATTTTCACCTTGTTGAAATAAAAGAGTCATACCTTCATGATAATAATCTTTTGTTTTTTCTTTATTAGAATTATCGGCTTTTCTCTGATAAGATTGAATTAACTCTAAACGTTTTATTTGTTCTTTTAAATATTCAACATAATCCATTACACAACTAATTTCATATAAAGTATCATCAATAACAACCTTGAATAATTTTTTTAAAATCAATCCATTTATTTTTCCTTCTTTTTCATGTGTATTTAGTTGATCTAAGGCAATAAATCTAGGGTCAGGTTGAGCATCTTTTATAAGATCCTTTAAAGTCTCGGAAATATTAACGTGAGTAGTATATTGCCTTTTTGTAACAAGCGCATCATATTCATCCGCAACACGCACAATTTGAGCACCATAAGGGATATCTTTTTTAGTAATGCCATTAGGATATCCAGAACCATTTAGTGCTTCGTGATGATCTAAGGCAAATAAAGCATAAGGACGTAACCTAATATCACCCATACATAGATTATATCCAAGAGTAGTATGTGTTTTCATAACCTCATATTCTTCATCTGTTAATCTACTTGGTTTATTTAAAATTTCTGGAGGAATAAACATTTTACCAATGTCATGTAAATATCCACCTATAGTACAATGAACAGTAAATGATTTTTTGCATTTTAAATATTCACATATCCTACAACATAAGTTTGCAACGTTTTCGCTATGCCTTTTAGTAAAAGGATCTAATTTTCCTAAAATATCTAATTGATAACGAATTATTAGATCTAAATTATATGATTTTAAATTTATGGGACTATAGAAGTCAAACTTTTTTTCAAACATGTAACTCTCCTTAAATTCATTAGTAATAGTTATGTTAATAATACTACAAAATAAAATAAAAGGCAACAAGTTTTGACTTGAAAAAAAATAATAATACTTATATAATATGTACATAAAATAATAAGAGGAGAAAAATATGAAAAATCAAAAAGGACTAACTTTACCCGGTACTATAGTTTTAGTTTTATTAATAGCATTTATAGTGTTTGGAGTAATATATTTTATTAGAATTCAAACAGCCAAAGAGGGCCTAGAAGACTTGAAAACAGATTTATTGTTAGTACAGGCAAAAGTAAGGAAACTCTCAGCTGACTATACTTTAGAAAAAAATGAAGAGGTACTTGTTGGAACAAAGCTTACGGATATGCAGGAAGACGAAACAATAAAGGAGTTTCTTAATAATAATTCAATAGATATAAACGAAAAAAATAAAAAATATTATGTTTTAAATCAAGATAATTTAAATGAATTAGAGTTATCTAAAATAAAATTAGAACCAAATTCTTATTACATTGTAGAATATACAGAAGGAGAAGTTTATTATACAAAAGGGTTTGAACATATTGATGGCAACAATTATTATGATATGAATAATATTGAAAGCTTAAAGTTAGAACAATAAAAGGAATATTAAAATGAAAGAAAAAGAATTAGAAAGATTAATAAATTTAAAAAAAGTTGAAGAAGAGTTATATAATGAAAAAGGATTAAAAGCTATTGCAGGAATTGATGAAGCGGGAAGAGGACCATTAGCTGGTCCAGTTGTGGTAGCTTGTTGCTTAATGCCACGAAATTCTATGATAGAAGGAGTTAATGATTCAAAAAAAATATCAGAGAAAAAAAGAGAAATGCTATATGAACAGATAACTAATGAGGCAATAAGTTATGGAATAGGAATTATTAATCAAAAGGAAATTGATGAAATAAATATTTTACAAGCAACAAAAAAAGGATTAACAGAAGCTATAAAAGATATGGAAAATAAGCTAGCTGAAAAACCTGAATTAGGAATTATAAAACCAGATGCAATTTTGGTAGATGCATTAACTAAAATTGATACAGATGGAATACCATATAAATCAATAATTCATGGAGATGCAATAAGCTACTCAATAGCATGTGCTTCTATAATTGCAAAGGTAACAAGGGACAGAATAATGAGACAATGGGATGAAATATATCCACAATATGGATTTTCATCACATAAGGGATATGGAACAGCTGCACATATAAAAGCTTTAAAAGAATATGGACCATGCCCATTACATAGAGCAAGTTTTATTAAGAATTTTATTTAAATTAATATGTTGTAAAATGAGGTGTAAAATGAATATTTTAGAGATTATAGCTAAAAAAAGAGATAAACAAAAATTAAGTAAAGAGGAAATTGAATACTTTGTTGAAAATTATACAAACGGAAATATTGCAGACTATCAAGCATCTGCACTAACAATGGCAATTTACTTAAATGGAATGGATGAAGAAGAAACAACAAATTTAACTTTAGCAATGGCACATTCAGGAGATATTTTAGATTTATCAGAATTAGGAACAGTTGTTGATAAACATAGCACTGGAGGAATTGGAGATAAAGTAACACTTATTTTAGCTCCAATAATTGCATCACTTGACATTCCAGTAGCTAAAATGTCTGGAAGAGGACTAGGATATACAGGAGGAACAATAGATAAACTTGAAGCAATACCAGGGTATAATACAAGTCTTACAGTAGATCAGTTTATTAAAAATGTAAAAGAAATAGGGATTGCTTTAATGGGGCAAACATTAAATTTAGCACCAGCAGATAAGAAACTATATGCATTAAGAGATACTACGTCAACAACTGAAAGCATACCACTTATTGCATCTAGCATAATGAGTAAAAAAATAGCCGCTGGAGCAAATAAAATAGTACTTGATGTTACATGTGGAAGCGGAGCTTTTATGAAAAACATAGAAGATGCAACTAAAATTGCTGAAACTATGAAGAAAATAGGGGAGTTGGCTAAAAAAGAAACTACATGTATAATTACAAATATGAATGAACCATTAGGAAAGGCAATAGGAAACTCATTAGAGGTAATTGAAGCAATAGAGTTTTTGAAAGGAAATATGCAATCAGATGTGCAAGAGGTAATATTAACTCTTGGTGCATATATGATAAAACTTGCAAGTAAAGGCGAAAATATTGAAGCAAATAAAGAAAAAATGTTAGAACAAATTCAAAGTGGAAAAGCATTTAAAAAGTTAGAACAATGGATACAAAAGCAAGGCGGGGATATTACATATTTAGAAAATACAGAGAAATTTGAAAAAGCGAAATTTACAATTCCTGTTGTAAATGATAAAGACGGATATGTAAAAGAACTTTTGGCAGAAGAAATAGGAAAAGCTTCAATGAATTTAGGTGCAGGAAGAAAGAAAAAGGAAGATAATATAGACTTTTCAGTTGGTATTATATTAGAAAAGAAAACAGGAGATAAAGTTAAAAAAGGTGAGAATTTAGCTTATATATATGCAAATGATGAAAATCTAGGACAAATAATTGCACAAGATGTGTTAAAAGCATACACAGTTGTTGATGAAATTGTGGATAAGAAGCAAGATATTTTAAAAATATTGTAATAAAAAAGAGCCATTTTGATATGAAGTTGTCAACAAAAAGTAGACACTAAAAAAGAACTTTAAGCAAACCCTGATTGAATGCGATATTCAATTGGGGTTTTATATTTTAATGCATAACTTGGTCTAAAATTGTTATTATCTTCGATTATATCTTTAATAAATTCTTGGACTGTGTTATAATTAGTTATATCAAAATCAATATACATTTCTTTCTTTAGCCAACCGTTTTTAGATTCAATAACAGGGTTATCAGTTGGTGTACCTGCTCTTGACATAGAACGAGTAATAGAGAAACCTTTGAGTATATTGTTAAAAGCACGAGAGGAATATACAATACCTTGATCTGTGTGAAAAATTGTTTCAAGGTTACTATATCCTCTTTTAATTTTATTTTCTAACATATCTTCAAGAGCTAATTTATGATTGAGAACGTTAGCGCCGTGTTTAGATTCCCTGACATCTGAACCAACTATTTCATTATTGAATACATCAAGATAAAACGTCCAATCATAACATTTCTTTTTAAACCAAAAAGTTGTAGTATCTGAAACAACCTTCTCAAAAGGTCTAGATGTATTCCAATTTCCCTTTATTAGATTAGGAAATTTTATTGACTCTTCACCACTTTTTTTATATTTGTAATGCCTAGCTTTAGATTTTATATTGTTTAATTTACATACTTTATGTACAAGATTATTCGAAACTTTCCACCCAGTATCTCGAAGAATTATTGCATTTATTCTACGATAACCATAACTAGGTTTTCTTTTATGAATTTCTTGAACTAACTCTTTCAAATCTAATCTAGTTCTTTCAAATTGATTTAAAGTATCTTTGTTTTTCAACCATTTGTAATATCCACTTCTAGATATTTTCATATATTCACATAGAGATTTCACATTGAATTCTTTACTTAAAGTTAATACAATTTCAAACTCACTTTCCTTTATTTTTTGAACATTACAACTGAACCATCTCCTTTCATCATGTAACCTTTTTTTAATCTTTCATTCTCAATTCTTAATTTCATATTTTCATATTCTAATTTTTCGAGTTCATTCAAATCTTTTCTGTTTTGATATTTAGCTAATGGATTTCCAGGTCTTTTTATGTTTTCTAAGCCTTTTTCTCCAAACTTTAAATATTTTTTTAGCCACTGATTAAGCATACCATTTGAAATATTTTCAGTATCTGATACTGTTTTAGTAGATAATCCATCAACAATTACACGATTAACAATTCTTAATTTTTCTTCTTTTGACCAATATCTATTTTTTCCACCTTGTGGTCTTCCCATAAAATCACCTCTTATTTATTATATCAAAAAATGAAAGTAAACACTTTTTTTGTGTCTACTTTCATTTTATCACTTCAATTTAAATAGTTCTCTTTTTTGTTATATATACCATCCTCCATTTATTGATATTATTTGTCCTGTGGTATATTCGTCTTCTACAAGCCATTTCACACATCTAGCAATATCTTTTGTATTTCCTATTCTGTTTAAAGGAATCTGCTCTTTTATTTGTTCTAATTCTTCATAACTAAGTCTGCTATTCATATCAGTATTAATAATACCAGGCGCAATTGCATTTACTCGTATATTAGATAATCCAACCTCTTTTGCCAAAGCCTTAGTCATTCCATTTATTGCAGCTTTTGTTGTTGAATATGCAACTTCACATGAAGCTCCAGTTTCACCCCAAATAGATGAAATATTAATAATACGTCCACTTTTTTCTTTTATCATATACTTTAATACTTCTTGTGTACAATTAAAAACAGAATTTAAGTTAACATTTATTATCTTCTGCCACATTTCTTCTGAAACATCTGTAAATAATCCCTCAAGAGATATTCCCGCATTGTTTACTAATATATCAATTTTTTTGAATTTTTTTATTGCAAATTCAATTAAACTATTTACTTCATTTCTATTTGATACATCTGCTTTTACTACTTCAATATTAAAACCTTTTTGTAACATTTCATTTTTTAGTTCTTCAGCTTGCACTTTAGAATTATTGTAATTTAAAATAACTATGTAACCATTTTCTGCTAATGTTCTTACAATTTCTGCACCAATTCCTTTTGCTCCTCCTGTTACTATAGCTACTTTTGAATTTGTATCTATTTTTTCATTTTCTTTCATATTTTATAATTCTCCTTTATAACTTATATAAAAAATGTCCTGACAAATATGCACAGTTCAATGTAACTTACTCTTATTGTATATAAAGCAAAGAACTAGGCAAGTTGTACAACAAACCTAGTTCTAAGTAATTGGAGCCACTTATCTGATTCGAACAGATGACCTACTGATTACAAGTCAGTTGCTCTACCAGCTGAGCTAAAGTGGCATATTAAATTGTTGGTGACCCCGACGGGAATTGAACCCATGTCTCCGCCGTGAAAGGGCGATGTCTTAACCTCTTGACCACGGGGCCATATTATAGTTGACCTCTAGGATTTATATTTCAAAATCCTAGAGCTTGGTGAGCCATCGCGGACTCGAACCGCGGACAACTTGATTAAAAGTCAAGTGCTCTACCACCTGAGCTAATGACCCAAGTTCCAAGCTCGTTACCAACGTTTGTTTTACGTTAGCACAAGCCTTATTTTAAACTATTTTTTTTAATTTGTCAATAGATTTTTCATTTTTTGTGAAAAAAATGTAATTTTTTTTTGAAAATTTATGAATTTAGCTTTTTTATTATCTCTTCTACATCTATTCCATGTACTTCACAAGCCTCTTCTATGGTCTCTGCTTGTGATGCTGGACATCCTAAACAATGCATTCCTATTTCTAGTAATATTTCTGCTTTTTCTGGTGCTTTTTCTAATATTTCACCAATTGTTGTATCTTTATTAAATTCCATTGTTTTCCTCCTTAATTTAGTTTACAAAATAATTTTA
>ENA-OURQ01001034-OURQ01001034.1-human-gut-metagenome-genome-assembly--contig:-NODE-1034-length-24887-cov-4.091696_pt1 | contig 24887 bp, 20 predicted proteins | sample MGYA00242105_ERZ508999 | MGnify/ENA primary metagenome ERZ508999 (study PRJEB26280, sample SAMEA2338771) | human gut metagenome | biome: human gut; feature: human-associated habitat; material: faeces...
AGCCCATCATTGCCATTGCTCCCGGCATTGCGATCATCATCGTGGTGCTCTGCTTCAATATGTGCGGCGACGCTCTGCGCGATGCCCTCGACCCGAAGCTGCGCGGCACATTGGGCAGCGGCAAAAAGACCAAGCGCGCAAAGCGCACCAAGAATGTGAAAGAGGTGGCCTGAAATGAGCGACAAGCTGCTGGAAGTCAAAAACCTGAGCGTTGAATATGATACCGAAATTTCCACCGTCTACGCCGTCAATGGTCTGGACTTGGATCTGAACTACGGCGAGACGCTGGGTCTGGTGGGTGAGACCGGTGCCGGTAAGACCACCACAGCCCTGAGCGTCATCCAGCTTCTGCCGGAAGGCATCGGTTTTGTGACCGATGGCTCCATCAAGCTGGACGGTGTGGATATGCTGAATGCTCCCGAGGAAAAGATCCGTGCCATGCGCGGCAGTGTAGTATCCATGATCTTCCAGGATCCCATGTCTGCCCTGAACCCGGTGATGACCGTGGGAGCCCAGATCATGGAGGTGCTGAAGATCCATCATCCGGAGCAGAGCACTGCTCAACTGGAAGCCCGTGTGGACGAGATGATGGAGTTGGTGGGCATCCCTGCAAAGCGCAAGGTGGAGTACCCCCATCAGTTTTCCGGCGGCATGAAGCAGCGCATCGTCATTGCCATTGCGCTGGCCTGTGAGCCGAAGCTGATCCTTGCCGACGAACCCACCACTGCACTGGATGTGACCATTCAGGCCCAGATGCTGGGCCTGATCAACGAACTGCAGAAGCGGCTGAACACCGCCATGATCCTCATCACCCACGATCTGGGTGTTGTGGCCCAGACCTGCGAAAAGGTCATGGTCATGTACGCCGGTGAGGCCATCGAGTACGGTACAGCGGAGGATATCTTTGAGACTACGCAACGCCACCCTTACACCCAGGGGCTGTTCAATGCCATTCCCAAGCTGGATGAGAACACCAAGCGTCTGGAGGCCATTGAGGGGATGATGGCTGACCCCACCCAGAAGATCGAGGGCTGCCGCTTTGCTGACCGCTGCAAATATGCCACTGCAGCCTGCAAAAAGGCCCAGAAGATGCGGGAGGTCACACCGGGCCACTTCATCCGCTGCTGCCGGTTTGATCCGCCATATCCGGTAATAATAATACATCTGCATATTCTGCATCTGCCATTGAAATACTTTCGCGTACAAACAATACAACACTTGCACCACGAGACTGCACTTCACGAATGTTAGATAATTCTTTATCTTTTAGCTTTTCCTGTGTGACAACAGCAACGACCGGTGTATCTTCTGTGATCAGAGCGATCGTACCATGTTTCAATTCACCAGACGCATATGCCTCTGTATGAATATAGGAAATTTCCTTTAATTTTAAAGCTCCCTCCAGCAAGATAGAATAATCCAATCCACGGCCAAGCATAAATGCATCTTTTGCCTCTAACAGCTTTCTGGCAATTTTATGGATGTCGTGTTTCTTATTCAATACTTCCTTTAACTTGGCAGGAATCTGAAGCATATTGTCAACATACTCTTTCTCCGCCGCATCGTCGAAAATACCTCTTACCTTTGCCATGCGCCCAATTAAGAGCATTAATGTTTCTACCTGTGTCGTATATGCTTTCGTACTTGCAACCGCGATTTCCGGACCGGCTACCGTATACATGACATAATCACTCTCTCTGGCGATAGAGGAACCCTTAACATTAATAACCGCAACACTCTTGGCACCTTTTTTGCGCGCATACTTCAGTGCTTCCAAAGTATCGATCGTCTCACCGGACTGTGAAATTGCTAATACCAGTGTTTTCTCATCAATGACCGGATTGGAGTACATAAACTCAGATGCATACTCTACATCCATCAGCATTTGTAATTTTGACTGAACGATCGCTTTGGCGATCAATCCGGCATGCATAGCTGTGCCACAAGCAACAACACAAATTCGCTCACAATTCTGCAAAACATCATCCGGCACACCATCAAAGGACAAGTCAATATGTCCGTCAACAATACGATGATCTAATGTTGCCTGCAATGCCTCCGGCTGCTCCATAATTTCCTTTTCCATATAAAATGGGTATTTACCTTTACCATCACGGCTGGTATCCCAATCAATCTCCAAAAACTCTGTCTTCTGCTCTTTGCCCTTCAGGTCAAACACTTTAATATCGTCTTTGTGCAGCTCAACGATCTGATACTCCGGCACAACCATATATTCCGTAGCATGAGAGCCAAGTGCTGCAACATCAGATGCTAACATTGTGCCGTCCTCGGTACGTGCAGCCACGATCGGACTGACGTTACGGATTGCATAGATCACATCCGGTATATCATCAAAAATAATAACTAATGCAAATGTTCCCTTTAAATGCTTTACCGTTTGTGCAATTGCTTTATGCGGATCTCCATCGTAGTAACGGTTCAAAACACCGGCAACCACTTCTGTGTCCGTCTCTGACTTCAGATCTTTGCTCAACATAAAATGATCACGAAGCTCTTCGTAATTTTCAACAATTCCATTATGAACTAAAAGCACATTACCCTGACGATGTGGGTGCGCATTCTCGTCACTGACACCACCATGCGTTGCCCAGCGTGTATGACCAATTCCACAAGTAGCCTGTTTCTTGTCATTCTCACATACTTTGCGCAGATCAGCAACGCGGCCGGCACATTTACGCAACTTCGTCCGTCCTGTCTCAGCATTGATCGTTGCAAGACCGGCACTATCGTAACCACGATATTCCAACAATTCGAGAGCATCCAACAAAAAGTCCGTCACCGGACGTGCTCCATTATAACCAACAATTCCGCACATAATTTCCTCCGTTCTACTGCCAAATCGGCAGATTCCACCTGTTACTGCGACGCCTCCCGCACTGCCAACAATATCCTGCAGCATTATCGGTGCATTTCCACACTCTTCACTGTTATCTGCAGCATCACCGGTGCATTTGCAGACTTCATCCTGTGCCCATGCGGTTCTGCGTCGATTGCCTTCTAAGAACAATCATCGCAAACGAAGGATCTGTAATCTCCACTGTATTGAATTTGTTTTGCAGTCACCTGCATATTTGCCAATACATAACGCACTGGAGCGTGCGAAGAGACATCCGCCGAAATTTCGATAATCTCTTTCCTCGTCAGCCTGATTCGTGCAAATTTATACTTTTGTGCACAAAACTAGGCTCTGGCGCTTAAAATTTGTGTATTTTTGTTACAGAACTCTACATTTTACGATTTAGTCTCTTCGTACAATATAAGGTCTAAAAGCCTTTTTGTCAAGGTAAACTTGCATCTGTGGCACTTTCACATTATAATATATGCTATTATTTCGGCAATGACCTGTTCAGAGGGTATTTCAAATGAATACTGAAAATACCTTTGCAAATAACACAGATATATTGTTGCCGTCACTTGAACTAAAACAATATTTTATACAGAAACGGAGATAATTATGGCAAAAAATACAGAATACGAATTTGAAGAAACTATGGTTACGTTTACCGATGAGGATGGGATTGATAAAGACTTTTACGTGGATGAAATCTACGAGGTGGACGGCCGGCTCTATGCTGCTCTGATTCCGGGTTTTGTGGAAAACATTACAGAATATTATGTGTTCCGCATCAAAGATTTAGGAAATGATGATTTTGAATTAGAAGATATTAATGATGAAGAAGAGTACGATGCCGCAGCAGATGCCTACGAGGAACGTCTGGATGCGAGGGCTTGGAGCGAAAGCATGAAATAACATAAAACTGCCTTAGAAATCACAGGATTTTCTGTAATTTCTAAGGCAGTCTTTTTTGTTCTTCTACCGAGACTATCTCTCATTCTTTGTATTGTGTATTACACAATGCAACCTCGGCTTAGTATTCTTTCATAAGGATTAATCCTCATATTGATCGTTGTAGATGATAGCTGTTTTAACATGCTCTGCTGTTTCCGCATCTTTTAACGCCGTAATGATTTCTGCTGCAAACTCAATACACGTTCCCATTCCGCGACTTGTGATAACCTTGCCATCACGAACAACCGGCTTCTTAACATACTGACCGCAGATCAACTGATCTGCAAAACTTGGATAACAAGTTGCCTGATGATCTTTCAAAATCCCCAGCTCACCAAGCACAGTAGGTGCTGCACACACCGCTGCAACCCATTTTTCTTCTTTTGCAAATTGCTGCAATTGCTGGCACAGTGTATCGCAGGCACGTAAATTCGGTGTTCCCGGAATACCACCCGGCAAAATCAGCATCTGTGCCTCTGCGAAATCTGCCTCATCTAATAATCTGTCGGCGGTGATGCATACTCCATGTGAGCTCTTTACCACTCTCTGATCCCCGATCGCCACCATGTCAATATCAATCTTTGCACGGCGAACCATATCTACTACCGTCAACATTTCAACTTCTTCATATCCTTCTGCTAAAAAAATAAGTGCTTTTGCCATATTCCCCGTCCTTTCTATCCTAAAAAGAGCAAAACCAGCGTTTTGCTCTGCAAGAATTGCTGACGCAATTCTTGGTGGCTTCCCTCTAGGTTACGAGCATTTTCCTATATCGTAAAAAAGATTACGCAGAGTAATCAAAAAGTAATTTGAAATGCAATTGCAAAATTTATATAGTTATATTATGAAAGGGGGCGTAGTTTTATGGGGGTCAAAATTAGCCTCGGAAAGTTTATTTCGACGAGGCGAAAACAAAAGTTTATGACGCAGGAAGAACTGGCAAATAAGATGCATGTGTCCAAATCTGCAATTGCAAAATGGGAAACGGATGGTGGAGTCCCAGATCGGGATAATTTGTATCGACTGGCTGAAATCATAGGTGTTTCTGTGGATGCCATGCATCATATAATGGCTGGAAATGCCAGCTTTGAGGAGAAGGAAATTGCTCCGCCTAATATTACGCAGGATGTAATTCAATTGCTGGAAGCATATGGATATGAAGTGATTCGACCGGAGGAGAAAAGGAACATTGTAGTGAAGATTAAGGAGGAAGAAAGATGACAGAAACAGATGGAAAAAAGAAAATAATTGTGGTTTCATTTTTGGCTATGTTGATTGGCTCAATAATGTTAATAATAACTTTGTTTGTGCCTTTTGCATCTGCTACAGATGATCATAGGGAGTATTTAGAAAAGTACGCAAATACGGTGAGTATTGAGGAATTGGATATAACAAATGAACAATTGCTTGATGTATCATTGTTTAAATTTGCAAGAATATATTCTGCATTAAGTGGAATGGAAATTTCAAGAGACATAAGTATTTCTTGTATTGCGATGATTTCAGTATTTGCTTTTTTTGCGCTATTAACATTGCTTTTTTCTATATTAAGGAAAGCAATACCTGTAATTATTTTTGATTTACTTACATTCGTTGTGTTTAGAATTATACAATGGGATTTTGAAGACAGAGGTGTGATTTCAAACAGTAAATATGATGGTGGAATAGCACTGTACATAGGGTATATTGGTGTGGTTATTGTTATGGCTGGAGCTGTGACTCTTTTAGTAATGAAGATTAAAAATAAAAAACAACGAAAAGTGTTAGAACAGTAAAATGGAGGAAATTTTAATGAAAAAATTATTATCAATGGTAGTTATTTTTTGCATGGTATTTATTTTGGGGGCTTGTGGAAGCAAGGAAGCTGGAAGTGAGGCAAACGGTAATACGGAAGATGAAAAAGCTAAAATCAAAATTGAAGAGTTGAATTATCAGGTTAATGTTGAAGTTGATAATGGTGAACGCTATGTGATGATGAAATTAACCAATAATTCTAAATATGTAATTACAAATTTTGAATTGACATATAAAGCAAAAAAAGATGTCACGAATGAGCAGAAAAACAAATTTTATGATGAAATACAAAAGAACTTTAAATTTAATGAAGAGGATGTTAATGAGTTAAAACAAAAAGAAATTTCTATGCATGCCGAAACAAACAGATTGATTGATGCTGGTCAAACAGTTGATAAAATTAATTGTTATTATTTTGGTGGCAGCTATTATTTAAAGGATATAAATCATTTGAAACTTTGTGAGCCAGATATCGCTACTATAAAATATATTGATGATGGCAAGATTCATACGATGTATTATGACTATGCTAATGACAGTTATTCTTATGATGATGAAATAATACCTTCAAATCAGTGGACCAAAAGGGCAATTGGGCAAAAAATACCAAAACTTGATTCTAAATGCATTATTGCTGATACAGATGAAGATGATGAGTTCAAGTTTGAAGCATATGGATTCACAATCGATGAATTTAATGAATATGTAGATAAATGTAAAAAATTAGGATATATTGTTGATGAACTTTCTTTTGATAATTCTTATTCTGCAGATAATACGGATGGATATAACGTGGATCTTGATTTTGAAGAAAAAGATTGTGCAATAAGAGTAACAATACAAAGTCCAGAGTGAACAAAAGAATGAGAGTGAGGAATGATAAATGGATTTATGTGATCAATGTGGTAACAAAAGTTTAATGCCGGAACATTATTCAGATGTCTGTTTGTGCAAGAAATGTAGCATGAAATTATTGAGTTCAACGTGGAAGAACAAAGAATATGATTCGAATGAAGAAATTGACAGACAAATGGAAAAAGTCATAAAATTAGCGGGTAAATATTCTTATTCTCCAAAAGTTATTGAAGGGCTAAGCAGTTTTTTTTCTTCAAAAAAGATAGATGGATTATACAGAAAATTTAGTGGAGGGTGTGGACAAAAGATAATTGTTTGTTCGGATAGACTTATTATTAAAACAGAGGCGGATTTTGACATCAAAGAAATTAGAAAGGCTTATAAAAGGATGTGTGCAGGAAAAAGGGGAGCGATTGGAATTGGTGATTATGTTTCCGCTCAGCAGGCAACGCAAATTGTTTCTATGGCTATTGGAAATATAGTTCCAGGGAGAGGTTTTATAAAGTCGGGAATAAAAGCATTAGGGAGTGGCGTTGCATCCAACGCGATTAGCGGAAATGTCTCCTATAATGAAAAACCTCAGAAATCAGAAACATTAAATATATCATCAGGGGATAAAAAAATTTATTATGCAGAATATGATATTGTTACTTTTTATGGGCCGATAAGTGAGGAAGAGTATGGGTTTATCCGTTTCCAAAATAGTCATTTGGCAGATGAGTCTAATATGGATGTTATATTTTGCTTCGTTAATACGAAAAGCAAAGTGAATCAGGCTAATGAAATATATAATTATATTCAATCCCAAATTGCATCGATTAACGAATCAAAATTAAATAATGTAATGGAACAACCACAAATGACTGAAAAAAATGAAGCAATACAAGTGCCAGATCAAATTTTAAAATATAAAGAATTATTTGATGTGGGAGCTATAACGGAAGAGGAGTTCACAGCGAAAAAGAAACAACTACTGGGTTTGTAAAATGTGAAAAATCACAAAATTAGTAATGATATCGAAATAATTGATACTTCATGGGACAATAGCATTACTAAATTTTGTGCAATGTACAAAAATAAGGAGTGAATATAAATGCATTAATCTTGACAAATGATAAGGGCTATTGTAGAATGAAAAGTATAAAAAGACAAAGTGGTGCTAGGACTGTTGTCCTAGCACCATCAGACTGTAGACAAATGTCGTGGATTTTGTCTACAGTCTGGGAATGAAATATTTTCTTCTTAATGCAGACAGTCTGGAATTTTAAGTCGAAAGTAAGTTATGCAAGGTGGAGCTACCGCCCCACCTTGCCATTTTTTTTGAAATGAACATTAAAAGGTTTACAATAGCGATTCATTTTCGCAAGAATTCTTTTTTTTGCTTTTCCTTTTGCCGGAGTTGGCTGATAGTTATTAATGCTGTTGGTTGAAGAAACCTTGCATGGAATGATTTTTACATCATTGGATTTCTGTAATTTGTTCTTTTTGAAAGTAAAGGTCTGCTGGTAAATCATGGTGTCTTTGTCCGGTGGATTTGTGTTGCCGCCAAAGCAGAAATTTGCAAGGCTGTAAACGATATAGGCACCTTTGTATTTTTCGATTCCCTGCAGGACATGCGGGTGGTGGCCGAGGACAAGATTGGCACCTTGTTTTACGGCATAGTGGGCAATACTTTTCTGAACGGCATCCAGAGAACTTGTCTTTTCAATACCGGCGTGCATGCTGACAATAATAAGGTCCGCTTTTTTCTTTTTCAGTTTTTGAATACCGCTTTTTATGTAGTGTTTGCTAGAGGATACACCTTCGAGGCCGTTGACCGCAATCATACCAATTTTTTTACCGTTCGTTTTGTAAATCGAAACTTTACTATAGGAAGCAAAAGGCATCTTGTTTTTCTTGAAAACAGAGATTGTGTCATGGTAACTTCCATTTCCAAAGTCACGGCAGTGGTTGTTGGCAAAAGAGATAGCATCTACATTTCCCTTTTGTAAAATTTTCAGATAAGAAGGATTTCCCTTAAACGCAAATGTTTTGTCGGCACGTGTACTTCTTGTTGTTAGAGTGCCTTCAAAATTGACAAGTGTTAAATCGTCTTTTTTGAAAATGTTCTTAACATTTTTAAAGAAATAAGAAGGTGTTTTTTGTTTGTATTTTGCATAAAAATTAACGCTTGCCGGAGATTTATAATCGGAACCAAGTGTACAGTCACCGGCTGCGCTTATCGTGATTTTAGTTACTGACTTTTTCTTTTTTTGTTTCTTTTTTGGGGCAGCAGTTGGCTGATTTGTAGCTGCCGGTGTCTGCGTGGCAGAAGGTGTTGTGGTGGCAGACGGCATTTGTGTTGCCGTGTTTTGCGCATAAGCAGAAACCGGTGATAATATAGTTGTGAATAAAAGGGCGGCAAAAACCGTCATAACTGTTATGTTCTTGTTCATTTGGAATCCCCCTGTGTTAAAGTTATGATATAATTATAGTTCCAATTTTTTTTAGCATACAACAAAAGGGAATAAACTGTCAATTATTTATAAGGGTGTTTTTCAATTTGAAAAATAAAAAAGGTTTCGACGTTTTGCGTGCGTCAATCGTATCTATAGTGAAAGGAGGAGAGAAAAGAATGAATACTTTGGATGGTACCGGCCAAAAAAATAATTTTACACAGACTTATGAAGCCTATGTGAATGACATATATCGTTTATGCTTTTCTTTTATGAAAAATCATATGGATGCGGAGGATATTGTGCATGAGACATTTTTGAAATATTATCATCTTGACCGCACCTTTGATTCGGAACAGCATAAAAAAGCGTGGTTGATCGTTACGGCGTCAAATGCGTGCAAGGATATGTTGAAGCATTGGTGGAATCGTAGAAATCGGTTGGAGGATTTTACGGAAATAGCGGAGGATTCACATTCCGAAATAGATGGGATGATGAGTTTGATTTTGGAACTGCCGTATCAGTATAAAATGGTAGTTTACCTATATTATTATGAAGGGTATAACAGCAGGGAAATTGCGGACTTGCTACATAAGTCAGAATCAACAATCCGGACGCGGCTGCAAAAAGCAAAAAAAATATTAAGAAAGGAATTGGAAAAAGATGGATATTAGACAATCATATGAAAAAATAAATATTTCGGAACAAGCTAAGAATCAAATTAAAAATGATATTCTTGCTGGGGAAAAAACGGTCAGGAAAGAAAATTGCAGTGGTGCATATAAAAAATATGGGAAAATCGCGGTGGCTGCCGCATTGGCACTGGTTCTTATTGTGCCTTCGGGGGTAATGGCCGCCGGAAAGTTGTACCGATATTTTACGACATCCATTCAGAAGGACAAATATTCGGTTACTGCTGAAATGAATCAGACCAAAGGGAAGAAAATGAAGTATATAAAAGTTTCAGCGGACTTTGGCGAAAGTTATCACAAGACAGAAAGAAATAAAGAATTTCAATGTTATGAGAATCGTGAGGGAGGTCAAAGGGGTAAAGATTTTTGGTATTCTTTGCAGTATTTAGAAGGAAAACAGAAGGAGATACTTTCAACTTATGATGTGAAGGAAAATGAAACGATGAAAATTAACGGCCGCTGTGCGGTTTACTGCCGTTATAATCCGGTTGTGGGAAGTAAGTATCTGAAGAGCAAAAAGACTGATTATGGACAGACACTTTATATTTTTGTGGAGGATTATGGTTATCTGATTGAGATGGCAGCACAAACAGGACTTTCAAAAAAAGATTTTGTTCATTTGGCAGAAAAAATTCAGATAACTAAAGCAGAATCAAAAGCTGAGGCGGCTGATTATATTCTTTACAGTAAGAGAAGCGGGGGTGCATGGAATGTGCAGCAAAACCTGACGGCGGATGAAAAAATTAATGCAAAGCATTACTCAACAAATGGAACGGCTCAGGTTAAAAATACAGTTTATGAAGTAAAAAATGTTAGGGTTTTGGATTCGGCAAACCAGCTGAAAACGGACGCATTTATTAAAAAACGGGCTTCATTTTTAAAGCATGTGAATAACGATGGAAAATTAAAGACGTATGAAAGAGAGCAGATTAGATATGGAAATGGAATCACGGCACCGGAGAGAAGTGTAATAGAAACAAAGACGGTTCAGCCAAAACTGGTTTATGTTACACTTGCGATTAAGAATTCGGCATCCGTTTTAAAAAGCGGCAAGTTTCCGGTTCCTTCTTTGCAGCTTGTGACGAAAAAAGGCAAGCAGATTTTCCGGAAAACATATGATGACTATGGCAGACCAAATTATATTTCAAAATCTTTTACGGATGGTATGCCATGTTATTTGGAAGAAAAATTAACCGGGAAAAGCGAGTGGTTTGTAGAAGGTTCTAAGGGAACCATTCAATTGCACTTTGCGTATCTTGTGGATGAAGATGAACTGGATGGTATGGCACTGAATTTGAATGATTGGTCAAAAGACTGTGAGTATTTGGACATCTCGCAGAGGTAAAAATGAATAACAGGGCAGGGAAATTTCTTGTTGAGAAAAATACACACAAATAAAACTGTGTGTATTTTTTGACTTGACAAGTTACCAGTCGGTAACTACAATGAAGGTAACCGATTGGTAACTATTAGGCGAAAGGAGGAATTTTATGGAGGAAAAGAGCACGAAGGAACGGATTTTAGAAGAGGCATTACGGTTGTTTGCAAAAAATGGATATCTGGGAACTTCGATGAATGATATTGCCAGACAGTTAGGAGTTACGAAGGCAGCGTTATATAAACACTACACGAGTAAGCAGGAAATCCTTGACAGCATTGTGAACCGGATGGATTCGCTGGATTATGAGCGCGGGAAAAAGTATGAAATGCCACAAGGAGACAGCGAAACAGTCATAAGAGGATATCGGGAGGCGGACATAGACAAGATTAAGCAGATTACGAAGGTACAGTTTTTGCATTGGACAGAGGAAGAATTTTCAAATTGTTTTCGCAAGATGCTGATGCTTGAGCAGTACCGGGATGAAACGATGGCAGCATTGTTTCAGAAGTATCTTGTTTCCGGGCCGGTATCTTGCATGGAAACAATTTTTAAGGGATTAACCGGAAAAGAAGCCGACGCAAGGCAGTTAGCACTGGATTTTTATGGTCCGATTTTTCTCATGTACAGTTTGTACGATGCAGCAGATGAGAAAGAGGAAATTATAACAATGCTCGAGCTGCATGTAGAGCATTTCACTAAAATGCTGTAAGGAGGAAGAAGAAAATGAAACTTTATTTTGGAAATACAACGACAACGATAACAACGCTGATGATTTTATGTCTGCTTGGATTTATCGGTTATACGATTTTTCAGAGAGCAAATATCCTTTACTGGGGAAGACGCACTTTATTTGTACTTGTATTTGGCTTAGTTATCTGCTGTTTTGCGGCAGCCAGAGATGGGTTGGATAAGACAATTCAGCACACAATTGACGGCAGCTGTGCACCGGGAATTTTTCCACTCCTTAGTATTCCAAATCTAATCGGGTGCATTGGTGCGGCTATCATTATTATTGCTGCCATTGCTACGCCGATTGCTAAATCGCAGGCAGCACGTGAAGTTTGGTTTTATTTTATGTCGGGTGGTGCTCTTTTGAAGATTGTTGTTATGGAGGTATCAAGGATTCGGTTGTGATGTTTTTTTCTAGTTTTCCGTAATTGACCAAGAAAAGTTTACATCTCGTGGCGCTTTCGCTCAGACAAATCCGCAGAAGTATCGGCATGTAAAAGACACATGCCTGATACTTGCGCATTTGTATCCACGAGATGCAAATCTTTTCTTGGTCAATTACTGGAATCTAGAAAAGATCACAACCGAATCCTTTACATAAGCGATAGATAGTTAGTTAGGAAGTGGAGTAGACAATGTGCATACGTTTGGAAACAAATCAGCGAAAAAGTATGCCTGACTTCCCAATTACATTTCAAGCAACTAGTTTGTGACAAATGCTCGGCTGCCAATTTATTTAGTTTCCAGTAATCAAGCAGAAAAACTTTGTGATAAGTGGGTACAAACACGTGGGTATCTGGCATGTGTTGTTTACATGCCGATACCCTTACGCGTTTGTTTAGCGGGAGCGCCCACGAATTACAAAGTCTTTCTCCGGATTACCGGAAACCAACTAAATTGCCCCACACTATCATTGACAACAAATACATAAAATGTTTATAATCTATATGGATATATGAAAAAAAGATGGGGTGGAGAAGAAAGATAATACTAAAGGGAAGGTTAAGGGATATTTTATGTATGAAAAGGAAAAGCAGAGGGAGAACCATCTGATTGTGTTGTTAGTGTACACATTTTTCTCACTTATTTTGATGGGAGAATCACTTTTGCTTGGCTGGGAAGTGGGAGCAATTGTGCTTTTGCTGACAGCGTTGATTGGAAGCTGGGTGATTTATATTACCGATATGGTTTCCGGAGGAATGCGGCTGTGGCTGTATTTTGCATTGACGATGATATCTTGTTTTTTTTACGGAATTCATCAGACAAGTGTGTTTGATTTGGCACCACTTATGATTCTGATTATGATTCTATTTTCAATAACGGAAAAATCAAGTATTATTAGACTTTGTGTGATTACATATTATTTGACAATGTGCTATGATTTTATCTTTGTTCTGAATCATGCCATTGAATTTACAGCACTTACAGTGACTAGGACGCTTTTGCATCTTGGTCTTGTTTTGGTGTCCGGATGTCTTGTGAATCTTGTATTGAAAAGGCGGAAATCAGAGCGTGTATATTCGGATAAAAAAATTGAAAAATTAGAAGAAACAAATCGCCGTGTCGAAGATTTTCTTGCCAATGTTTCTCATGAATTGCGTACACCGATTAATGCGGTTACAGGTATTTCTACCGTCATGCTGCAAAAAGAAGAAGAGCAAGAAAAGAGAGAGCAGTTATCCTCAGTACAAATGGCTGGAAAACGATTATTTGGTCAAATTGAAGATATTTTAGATTACACAGAAATTGACACGAACAAAATCCGGCTCAGCGAAGAAAATTATACACCGTCTCTGGTTGTAAATGATTTGGTTTCGGAGTATTGGTTAAAAGAAGAAAAACAGACCGAACTGCTTTTTGACTATGATACAAAAATTCCACCGGTTCTTTTTGGCGATGAGCGGAAAATAAGAAAGATATTAAAACATCTAGTGGATAATGCGATGAAATTTACGCAAGAGGGCGGTGTTTATGTCAGAATTTTTTCATTAAAAAAATCTTATGGAATCAATTTGTGTATTGAAGTAAGTGATACAGGTGTCGGCATTGCGAAAGATGAACTGGAAAGAATTACGGAGCGGTTCTACCAAACAAGTACAGGAAGAAACCGGAAGGTGGGGGGACTTGGGTTAGGTTTGTCTATTGTGTACGGAATGGTTCGTGTGATGAATGGGTTTATGCGGATTGAAAGTGAAGAGGGCAGGGGAACTACGGTTACGGTTAGTATTCCACAGCAGGTGGTAGAGGAAGATATGGAGCAGCCGATTATTGATAGCAAAAACTTGTGTGTTGCGTGTTTTTTGATGACGGAAAAATATGAAGTGCCACAAGTAAGAGAGTATTATAATAAAATGATTGCGCATATGGTAAAACAGTTTGACATTCCATTGCACCGTGTTACGAACCGGGACGAGTTGGAACAGTTACTGGAAATGACACCGGTGACGCATTTGTTTGTGGGTGAGGAGGAGTATCAGGCAAATAAGAATTATTTGGAAATGACAGATTCAAAAGTGCGGATTGTTGTTGTGGCAGGAAAAAATATTATTCTGCCGCAGGAAAAGCGGATAGAAATAATTCGGAAGCCCCTTTGTACACAGTCTGTATTAAATATTTTAAAGGAAAAGGAAAGTGATTTGTCAAAAAGAAAGAAACGAAAAATGATATGCCCGGGAATTAAGGTGTTGGTTGTGGATGATGAGCCGATGAATCTGACCGTTGCAAAGGGAATTTTTGAAAATTATCAGATGATAGTAAAAACTGTAATCAGCGGAAAAGAGGCAATTGCGGCTTGTGAAAAGGAAAGATTTGATATTATTTTCCTTGATCATATGATGCCGGAAATGGATGGTATTGAAACGTTAAAACAACTTCGTAAAATGCAAAAAGAGAGTGGTCAGGAATATATTATTGTTGCATTTACGGCAAATGCAGTCAGTGGAGCAAAGAAAATGTTTATGGAGGAAGGTTTTGATGAGTTTGTTTCAAAACCGATTGAGACAATGACACTGGAACGAGTTCTTTGCAAGGTGCTTCCGAAATCGTCGATTACCTATGTCAGTGAGGAAAAAGAGGCTGTAAAAGCGGACGAGAGGAAAACGAATTTTGACAGGAATGCCGGGCTGCAATACTGCCGTGGAGATGAAATGTTTTACAGGGAATTGTTAGCGCAGTTTCACAGTGAGTCGGTGAAAAAGAGACAAATGATAGAAGCGGATTATGAGCAGAAAAATATGGAAGATTATCGGATTCGTGTGCACGCCTTAAAGAGTACGGCGAAGATGATAGGAGCAGAGAATTTGTCTGATCTGGCTAAAGATTTGGAAATGGCAGCGAAAGAAAAAGACTGGGATTTCATTGAGAAGAATCACAAAGAAGTTCTAGACCAGTATGCAGCGGCGGTTGTGGAAATCGGCAGCCTGCTTGGTACTGTGTTGGAAGAAGAGGAGTTTTCTGTAACGCAAATAAATAGCGAAAAATTATTGGAAGAATTAATGATTTTGATGGAAAAATTGCGTGCTTACGAAATAGATGAGGCAGAAAAAATTATTCAAAAACTGCAACATATAAAGTGCGCAAACTTGTCGGGGAGAGAATTGATTGAGAATATCAAACAAGATGTCACGGATTTTGAATTTGACCGGGCACTTAATAAAACAGAGGAGCTTTATAAACGTGTGGAAAGAGGTGAATGCGAATGAATCCAAAACGATTGATACAAGTGTTTAAGAATCATGAATTAGGGCTTCAGGAACGATTGTTCCGCCTTCTGGTCACGATTGGCTTAATGGGACTGGCAATGGGAATTCTTGTTGGTCTTGTGTTAGGAGAAAGTATGGCAAACACCCTTTCACTTCTTGTGGTATTTGCGCTTGCGGTTGCGATAACGTATTTTTCTATCCATTTTCATAAAATTCAAATAGGAGCAGTGCTGATTTCCGTTTTGCTGATTTATTTTGCGCTTCCTTTTAACTTTTTGACAAGTGGAGGAATTTATGGAGGCGGCCCGATTTGGCTGATGTTTGGCGTTGTTTTTGTCTGTCTGGTAGTTGAGAAGAAGGCAAAATACATATTGATTGCCAGCAGTTTCTGCCTGTATGGCGCATGTTATCTGACGGCTTATTGGAATCCTAGAATTATAGAATTTCACACGACTCAGGCAGCCTATGTCGATTCCTTTTTTACACTGGTGGCAGTGACGGTTCTTGTGTGCAGCATGATTTTATTTCAAAATGCGATGTACCGGAAAGAAAATAAGATTGCAAAGGAGCAAAAAAAAGAAATTGAAGAATTAAACCGGATGCAGAATCATTTTTTCTCAAGTATGAGCCATGAAATCAGGACACCGATAAATACTATTATTGGACTGAATGAGATGATTTTGCGAGAAGAAATTTCGGATGAAGCAGCCGGCGATGCCAAGAGTATTCAGGGGGCAAGCAAGATGCTTTTGACGCTGATTAATGATATATTGGATATGTCAAAAATTGAATCGGGCAAAATGCAGATTGTTCCGGCCGTTTACGAAACAGGAGATATGTTATCCGATGTTGTGAATATGCTCTGGATACGGGCAAAGGAAAAAGGGCTTGAATTTCATATCAATGTGGACCCTTTGCTGCCATCCCAGCTGTTTGGTGATGAAGTGAGGATTAAACAGATTCTCATTAATGTATTAAATAATGCAGTTAAATATACAAAAGAGGGGGCTGTTACTTTATCCATTCAGTGCAAAGAGCAGGAGAACGGAAATGCATTAATTTCTTATTCGGTGACGGATACCGGAATGGGAATTAAAAAAGAAAGTATTCCGTATTTATTTCAAGCATTCAAACGCATTGACGAGAGTGAAAACCGCTATATAGAGGGAACCGGACTGGGACTTTCGATTGTGAAGCAGTTAGTAGAACTTATGGGAGGTGACATTTCCGTAAACAGCGTGTATACAAAAGGCTCCACATTTATCATTACAATTCCACAAAAAGTGGTAAGCAATGAAGAGATCGGTGAACTGGATTTGGAGACAAGACATGGTACAAATCAAAGAGAATCGTACAGACAAAGTTTTGAGGCAGAAAAAGCACGCGTCTTAATTGTGGACGATAATGAAATGAACCGGATGGTGGCAAAAAAACTGCTTCGTGACACAAAAGTTATGGTGGATACGGCAGAAAGTGGAGAAAAGTGTTTAAAGAAAAGTCTTCAGACGAGATATGATGTTATTTTTATGGATCATCTGATGCCGGAAATGGATGGTATTGAATGTCTGCATGCGATTCGGACCCAGATGGGTGGTTTCAATCAAAATACGCCGGTTGTGGCACTGACAGCAAATGCCGGAAGTGAAAATAAAGCACTTTATTTTCGCGAAGGATTTGATGGGTATTTGTTAAAACCGGTCAGTGGTGAACAATTGGAGGAAGAACTTATTCGTCATCTTCCTAAAAATCTTATCAGGCAATTCAATGCGGAAGGAACCGTGGGAATGATAGAGGCACCGATTTTAGAGCACAGGAAAAAAGTGCCGGTTATGATATCAACGGATACCACATCCGATTTACCGGATTATCTCATAGATGAAAATTTAGCTGCTGTGATGCCCTATCGCGTGAAAACAGAGGGTGGTGAATTTTTAGATGGTGTGGAAACGGAGACAGATGGTATCCTTGCCTATATGAAAGAGCGTGGTGAAATGGCGCAGTCGGAGGCACCAAAAGTAAGTGATTACGAAGAGTTTTTTGCCGAACAGCTTACGAAAGCGCAGTTTGTTGTCCATATTTCTATGGCAGAAAGTGTTAGTCCCGGATTTGCGAATGCGCTGGAAGCGTCAAAGGCGTTTGATAATGTTATGGTTATTGATTCCGGACAATTGTCAAGCGGTATGGGACTTATCGTTTTGTATGCCCTATCTTGTGCTGCCGGCGGAATGGGAGCCGGGGATATTGTGCAGAAACTTGAGGCTTATAAAAAACAGATTCAGACAAGTTTTATTGTAAGCGAGACGGGATATCTGATGCAGGCAGGAAAAATTTCGGAAAAGGTTCATAAACTATGTCAGGCATTTATGCTCCATCCTGTAGTTGTTCTAAAAAATGGCAGGATGAAAATAAAGAAAATTTATGTTGGCAGAAGAAAAACGGTTTGGAAGAAATACATTACTTCCACGTTTAATAAAGAGCTTCATATGGATAAAAAGATGCTGTTTATTACCTATGCAGGACTAACGAATGATGAGTTAAAGGAAATTACAAAAGAAGTAAGAGAAAAAGATGCAATCGAGAACATTATTTATCAAAAGGCATCTCCGGCGGTTGCCATTAACTGCGGACCGGGTACCTTTGGAATGTTATTTGCAAAGATGGATGATGAATAAAACGTATGAGGTGATAGCAAGATGAAAACAATATTAGTTGTAGATGATGATAAACTAAATCTTTCGGCAGCGCGGAAAGTGTTAAGTGGCGAATATAAGGTAATCCCTGTTGTGAGGGGAACACAGGTATTGTCTTATTTGGAAAATGAGGAATGTGACATGATTCTTTTGGATATCAGTATGCCGGAAATGGATGGCTTTGAACTGCTTCGAAAAATTCGGACGATGGAGAACGGTAAGGACATTCCCGTGATTTTTCTTACGGCTGACAATGATACCGAGACGGAGACCCGCTGTTTTAAAGAGGGGGCCATTGATTTTATTGTAAAACCTTTTGTGCCGACTGTTATGCAGTCAAGGATTGGAAGAGCACTTGAACTAGAAGAACTTCGGCGTGGCCTTGCAGATAAATTAGAGAAGAAAACCCGTGAAGTATCGGATATTAGAAGTAAATCTTATCAGGATGTCCTAACCGGTCTTTGGAATCGCGCCTATACAGAGAATGCTGTAAATGAAATGATTTCACAGGAAAAAAAAGGTGCTCTCTTTATGCTTGATATGGATAATTTTAAGGCAGTTAATGACAATTACGGTCACATTGCCGGGGATGAAACGCTTAAAGTGTTTGCCGGTACTTTAAAGAAATTTGCAGGGGAGGGGGATATTCTTTGCCGGATTGGTGGTGATGAGTTTATGATTTTTGTAAAAGGTGTTACAGAAAAAAGCGAACTTAGCAGCCGGGCGGCAGGTATTATTTCTGATTTTCAAAAGAAATTTGCTGCATTGAGTTTTGAAATTGAGTGTTCCGTTTCTATTGGAATTGCACAGACGCCGGAAGATGGGTTGGAATTTAATAAACTTTACAATTCAGCAGATAAAGCGTTATACTATGTGAAGCAGAACGGAAAAAACGCATATCATTTTTTCAGTGATAAGTTACAGAAGGAGAAAAGCCGTGCCGGAAAAATTGTTGATCTGAAGTATATTAACAGTTTAATGAGCCGTGCAGATGATGGACAGGGTGCATACTTTCTTGATATAGACAGTTTTCATCATGTTTATAATTTTATCTGCCGTTTTGTAAAGAGAAACGAAAAGGATGTTCAAACCGTGTTATTTACGGTGAATGAGGAAAATCAGGAAATTGATGTGACAGAGATGGAACTGATTTTGGAGACCTTGGAGAAAGCAATTTATACGTCCTTACGCAGGTCGGATGTATCGACGAGATATTCCAGTAAACAGATTGTGGTAATTCTTATGGATACGGACGAAGTAAATGGAAGTATGGTTGCGGATCGTATTTTGGATTGTTTTTATAAAATGTATTCGCATCAGGAGGTGCAGATCGATTATGACATCGCGTGCATCAGTCGATAGAACTTATATTGCAATTGATTTAAAATCGTTTTATGCTTCTGTGGAATGTAAAGAACGAAATCGTGATCCGCTTACTACAAATCTTGTGGTGGCAGATCAAACAAGGACAGAAAAAACAATTTGTCTTGCTGTTTCACCTGCTCTTAAAAGTTATGGAATACCGGGGCGGCCACGGCTTTTTGAGGTCGTTCAAAAGGTGAAAGAAGCAAATTATAAACGCCGGTATCAGGCACCGAATCGAACATTTCTAGGTGCCTCGGATGACAGTGTGGAACTAAAAAAAAATAAAACTCTTGCCATTGATTATATTGTGGCACCACCCAGAATGGCATATTATATCGAGTACAGCACAAAAATTTACGATATTTATTTGAAGTACATTGCGCCGGAGGATATGCACATTTACTCGGTAGATGAGGTGTTTGTGGATGTGACCGATTACCTTTCTACCTATGAAATGACGGCAAGAGAACTTGCCATGACAATGATACAGGATGTTCTCAAAACAACCGGGATTACAGCGACAGCAGGAATTGGCACCAATATGTATCTTTGTAAAATTGCGATGGATGTGGTGGCAAAACATATGGATCCGGATAAAAACGGGGTGCGGATTGCGGCGTTAAATGAGATGTCGTATCGGAAGCTCCTCTGGAATCACAGGCCGCTTACCGATTTTTGGCGTGTGGGTCCCGGCTATGCAAAAAAATTGGAAGCAAATGGTCTTTATACGATGGGCGATATTGCCAGATGTTCCATTGGAAAACCGGATGAGTTATACAATGAAGAACTTTTGTATCAATTGTTTGGTGTGAATGCGGAACTCTTGATTGACCATGCATGGGGGTATGAGCCGTGCACAATTCAGGATGTTAAGGCGTATAAGCCGGAGACGAACAGTGTGAGTTCCGGTCAGGTTTTGCAGTGTCCCTATGATTTTGATAAAGCGAAACTGGTGGTAAAGGAAATGACGGATTTGATGGTGCTTGATTTGGTCGATAAAAGACTTGTTACAGATCAGATTGTACTCACGATAGGGTATGATATTGTAAACTTGACAGACCCATCAAGAAATCGAAACTACAAAGGAGTTGTAACAACGGACCGTTATGGAAGAAAGGTGCCAAAACATGCACATGGGACAACTAATTTAAAAAGGCAGACTTCATCCACTGCTATAATTATGGATGCAGTAATGGAATTATATGACCGGATTGTAGATAAAAAGTTATTGGTTCGCCGGATTACCATTACAGCGAATAAGTTAGTGAGTGAGGATTTGGTGCAGGAGAAAGAAAGCTATGAGCAGCTACAGCTTTTTACGGATTATGAAGAAGTAAAACGGGGGCGCGAGAAAGAAGAGGCTGCTCTTGAAAAAGAAAAACGAATCCAGCATGCGATGCTTGATATTAAGAAAAAGTTTGGAAAAAATGCAATTTTAAAAGGAATGAATCTGGAAGAAGGTGCAACTGCCAAAGATAGGAATTCACAGATTGGTGGACACAAGGCATAATCGGATTCGAAAAAGGAAAGGAGGTCAGGAAATGCTGAATAATGAAATTAGTCATAAATACGATGACATTCTTTCTATGCCGCGTCCCAATTCCAAAAATCATCCGCGCATGGCAAGAAGAGACCGGGCGGCGCAGTTTTCCTCATTTGCGGCACTGACCGGACATGAGGAGGCAATTTCCGAGACGGCTCGTTTGACGGATGAAAAAGCAGCGCTTGGTGAAGATGTGATGGAGCGGCTTGATTGGATTTTTATGCAGATAAAAGCCAAAATGAGTGAAAATCCGGAGGTGACGATCACATATTTTCTGCCGGATGAGAAGAAAGCAGGCGGGAGATATGAAAGTTATGCCGGTGTGGTAAAGAAAATGGATGAATATAAACGCGAATTGGTTTTTAACGACCATACGGTCATACCAATGCACCAAATTGTAAATATTGAGGCCGACTGGCTGGAAAGGAGTTCAAATGAAGACATTACTTGTGATTGACATGCAGAATGATTTTATTAATGGAGCGCTTGGAACAAAAGAGGCGGAGGCAATTGTGCCATTTGTAAAGGATAAAATTAAAGAATACCGGGAGGCAGGGAATCCGGTTTTTTTCACCCGTGATACGCATGGAGAGGATTATCTGGATACGCAGGAGGGAAAAAATCTGCCGGTGAAGCATTGTATCGAAGGAACTTTTGGGTGGCAGATTTCAGATGAGATTGGTTTTAGTGAGGACGATATGGTGTTTGATAAAAATACATTTGGATATGATTGGTCGCAGGCGGTTTTGGCACAACCGGAATTGTTTTTTGGTGATGAAATCGAATTGATTGGGTTATGTACGGATATCTGTGTAATTTCAAATGCAATGGGATTAAAAACTGTATTTCCGGAAACTGTTATTTCCGTGGACGCAGCGTGCTGCGCGGGAGTGACAAAAGAGTCCCACGAAAACGCGCTGGCGTCCATGAAAATGTGTCAGATTCAGATAAAAAATTCACACTAAATGATTATGAAAGAATCTGTTTTAAGTCTTCCTCCGGGGTTGATACTTTGGAAATGTGATACTCATCAATCAGATATTGCAGCACATTTTTTGAGAGGAAGGCTGGCAGTGTTGGTCCCAGATAAATATTTTTGATACCAAGGTGTAACAGGGTCAGCAGAATGCAGACAGCTTTTTGCTCGTACCAGGACAGAACCATCGACAAAGGAAGTTCATTGACATCACAGTCGAATGCCTTTGCCAGTGCGATAGCAACCTGAATGGCAGAGTAGGCATCGTTGCATTGTCCCATGTCCATGATGCGGGGAAGTCCGCCAATTTCACCAAGGTCTAAGTCATTGAAACGGTATTTTCCACAGGCAAGTGTCAAAATAACGGTGTCTTTTGGTGTCTGTTTTACAAATTCGGTATAATAATTTCTTCCCGGTCGTGCACCGTCACATCCACCGACTAAGAAAAAGTGTCGGATGTCGCCGTTTTTTACAGCATCAATCACCTGGTCTGCAACACCAAGGACGGTTCCGTGTCCGAATCCGGTCATGACATAGTGGCCGCCATTAATTCCGGTATTTTCTTTGTCTTTTGAATAGCCGCCAAGTGCCAGTGCTTTTTCGATAACCGGTGTAAAATCTTTGTCTTCACCAATGTGTGTGACATTTGGGTAAGAAACGACTTCGGTTGTGAAAACGCGGTCAGCGTAACCAGGTTTCACAGGCATTAAGCAGTTGGTTGTAAATAAAAAGGCTGCCGGAACATTGTCAAATTCTTTTTGCTGGTTCTGCCATGCTGTTCCAAAATTTCCTTTCAAATGAGGATATTTTTTTAATTCCGGATAAGCGTGGGCAGGAAGCATTTCTCCGTGGGTATAGATGTTAATTCCTTTTCCTTCCGTCTGTTTAAGAAGCAATTCCAAATCTTTTAAATCGTGACCGCTTACAACGATAAAAGGTCCTTTTTCAACAGTCAGAGAAACCTTTGTCGGAACCGGAGTGCCATACGAGGTAGTGTTCGCACGGTCTAACAGTGCCATACATGCGAGGTTTACCTCACCCGTTTCCATAACAACTGGGAGAAGATGCTCCATATCAAAATCATAGCTAATTACACAAAGTGCTTTATAAAAGAACTGATTGACGGTTTCATCTGTATAGCCAAGCATTTTTGCGTGGTATGCATAGGCTGACATGCCACGGATGCCAAAGAGGATAAGGGATTTTAATGAGCGGATATCTTCATCTGCTTCCCAAATTCGTTTCATGTCATAATTGTCGGTGTTTCCACATGGATTTTTGCATACGCTGCAATCCGGTACAATGATGTGTTTTTCTTCATTTACCCGCTGAATCATTTCGCGCAGCGTATCATCGTTAAAGTTTACATTTGTAATGGTTGTAAAAAGACCTTCTATAATAATCTGATCCGTATTTTCCGTTTTTTTATTGTTTTCGCAGGCACGTGCTAAGCCAATCAGTGCTCCGGTTAATTCATCCTGAAGATTGGCAGTTTCGGCAGTTTTACCACATACGCCTGCACAACCGGTGCATCCGGCACATCCTGCGGTCTGTTCACATTGAAAACAAAACATTGAATTTGTCATGCGTTTTCGCTCCTTTGATTTGTTATTGTGAGCTTATTATAAAAAAATTTAATTAAGAAATATGTTGTTATAACCACGTTTTTTTGACGCTTAACAGGAAATATTTGGATTACGGTTTTGTCGGTGGCTGGTGTATCAATTGGACAGTGGCTCGGATTTGTGCTGGAAACGCTGCCGGAATTGCAGAAATTGACAAGATGGCAGCACGTATCCGTACCTTGGCAAAGCAATTACAGGATGGGCTTGCCATGTAAGTAAGATAAGAGGAAAAGAAACTGCCGGTTCTAAGAACAGGAATTCTAAGAATCGGCAGTTTTTTGAGGGTATTAGAAAATATCGTATTTATATTTCATTACGCGGTAGGCGTAACGTTTGGACTGGTAAGTGAAGGTGCGAATCATTTTTCCATTTTTGTCATACTCGCCGTAGGTGTGGTTCATGCCGCTGCTGAATGTGATGTTTTCATCAAAATGCTGGACACTGCTGACAACACTGGAATAAGGAACAGCAAATTTTTTTACAAGCCGGTAGGTCTTTTTCTTCTCATCCACCAGATATTTGTAGTAATAAGAAGCCTTTCCTTTTTTGTAGGAGCCGACGCCTTTATAACTTTTCCAACTGAATTTTGGAAGTGTTTTTGCACTGCCGAAATTGTTGTTGTACAGGTAGAGGTAATACTGCCCATTTGGGAGGGTATCATCTTTTTCTACAGTAATCGTATGCTGACCGGCATGTCCGACAAATTTGACACCGGTCCGCTTGAGAAGATACTTTGCAAGCGATGTCTTTTTGTAGAGGGAGCCGGAGTGGATGATGTACTTGATTTTCGGCTTTTTGTAAATGTTGCTGACCTTTACCAAAGAACTTTCTTCCCGGCTGCTCACAATTAGTTCTCCATCATTAATTAAATCTAAGGAATTTAAATGGAGCCAGTCAAGTTCAGTTCCTCCGTAGGTGTTTTTACCACCCTTTCGCTGAACATGTTTTTTTCTGGTAGCCGACATAAGTTTTGCAAAATCAACTAATTTTTTTGTTTTTTTAGTTTTAATATCAACAGAAATAACAACGTCTTCAATTGTTTTTTTCTTCTTATCATTTACAAGACACAGTAATTTTTTATGAGCCGCATCATACATAAAATCGTGGTGGAGTTCGTAACCTTTGAGAGAGATTTGTCTCACGATATGCCCTAAGCGGTTCATGACGGCAAGTTTGTCAATATCATAGGAGAAAATCCAGTTGCCGTCTACGGTGAGAATTCGGTCGGTGCGGTAGCCATTCAGTGGTGTCAAGCCGCGGCTTGCACCGTTGTTATCGTAATAGTAAATG
>ENA-OURQ01001039-OURQ01001039.1-human-gut-metagenome-genome-assembly--contig:-NODE-1039-length-24809-cov-5.223398_pt1 | contig 24809 bp, 47 predicted proteins | sample MGYA00242105_ERZ508999 | MGnify/ENA primary metagenome ERZ508999 (study PRJEB26280, sample SAMEA2338771) | human gut metagenome | biome: human gut; feature: human-associated habitat; material: faeces...
TACCGAAGATGCCCGGCATGGGTAAGAAAGGGAAGGCTGCCGATGTCGAGGATGACGACGAGGACGAAGACGATGAGGAATAGGCCCGACGCTGCCTAACCATTTCGGACATCATTACTTGAGTCATGCAGGGGAGGCCCATCCGGAATACGACCGGGGGTTCTCCCCATTTTTGTATAAGGCCATGCAAGACGATGACAGCATTATATACCTGGCATTATGTAACCAGCTGCAATCATATCAGCTGTTGCTAGAGGAAGAAAAAGATATCTCTGAAGAAAATAGAATGATGACAGAGTATATTATCTCTAGAACAGAGGAATTGATTGATAAGTATGCCCAGAAAATAGGAAGTGACACCACTATTCAAAGACCTCAATGGGACAATTTAACTCCTCCGTCAAAGGGTTAATCTATCGGATTAAAGAACTAACCAAAATGGTTCAGGATATAGATACCAGATTATCTATGCCTGGACTGTCTCCTGGCAAAAGGCAGGCTTTAATCAAGGATAAGACCCTAAAAATAGGGAAGGTAAAATCTTTGGCAAAGCGCATAGAAGATTTGGCCAATGGGAACATCTTAACCATAATTTTTGAAAACAAAGACTCTGGTGAAAGGTTCAGAATTGTATATACCAACATATCTCAGGATGATGCGGTTGCCCATCTTAAGTTGATGGCAAATCTTCAGGGGATGGAAATAATCATCTCAGAGATAAAGGAAGTACAGACCAAAAACTCCCTAACCAAACTATAAACATGCAAAGGTAATTCAAACCAGTTTTCATTTAATCAACTCAACAACAATGGCAAAAGACATCAGCAAGAAGGACCTGGCCGCAAAGAAGGCACGCCGGGCTCAGAAAGAAATGCTGGCCTACATGGAAGAGAACAATCTCGACCCCAAGAAAGATTGGACGGGCCACAAGAAGCATGGAAAGAAAATTCAGGCATGGATAGACATCATCAATCTTGGGAACAAAAAGGCCCGGGCAGCTACGGAAGAGAAGGCCCTAGAGAAGGCAAAGAAAAACCAGAAGCCCGAGGCTCATCCCAAGAAGGAAAAGGTCACCAGCACTCCCAATGCCTACGACTACCCAATGGTAGATGGCAAGGAGATGACCTCTGACCAGAAGAAGAAGTACCGCCAGAAGATGCGTACTCTTCTGAAAACCATGTCCAAGGAGAAGGCCGAGGCCGAAGGCAAGAAGTATGCTGCAGAGCTGGCTTCAGGTACTTCGGTAGCTCCCAAGAAGGAGAAGGCAAAGAAGGAAGAGCCTTCCAATAAGGAGAAGTCCAAGGAGAAGAAGGCCGACAAACCTTCGAAAGAAGGCAAGGATAAGAAGAAGAAAAAGGTTTCCAAAGAGGAAGATTAGTATTTCATAATTGTATGGCTTCTTTCCTGACCCCGGATTATTCTATAGTCCGGGGTTCTTTGTTAGATATACCTCAAAAACTCCATTGAATTTTATTTGCATATTATTATATAAATTTATATATTTGCATAAAGATAAAAATAAATATAAACCCTAAAAACTAAAAGATTATGATGAAGTCACTAGCTATTGAGTTATTTAAGGATGAGAATTCTAAACCTTATTCTTTCAAGAGCAAAGCCATGGATAGGGTATGTTTTGAAGGTGGTGATAAAATTCCAGATACTTTCAATAGAATACGTATTGCCCCTTTCGGAGAGAGTACTAGAAATTCTGAGCACCTGATAGAAATAACCCTGAGCCAAGAAGGGTATATTTATATGGTAATACCCGAAGGATATACCATATCCAGACTAGTTGGAGGCAAAATCAAGCTAATACCTAATAGTAACAAATAGATGGAAACAAGAATTACCAGAAAGTCTATCAAGATCCACTTAAAAAGACCATTATCCGCCCAGGAAATTTGGAATCGGATAATGGACATTCAAATTCAGGCGCTGGAATCCCTTTTAGAGGATAAGAGCTTAGATAAATGGAAAATTATATTCCCCTGCTATGGGACTTCTCTAGAAGCGGTGGAATCCATGGCCAGAGAATATATAGCTGCCTTTCAAAGGGTTCAGGGAGATACCTTTAATAATAGGTATGAAGATATTGAAGATATGCTGATGAATGGGTTGAATAATAGATGGTTAAATACCCTGATGAGTACACTTTACATGATGGAGGAGGATTTAATGGAAATGAGTTCTGATTCTGTCTTCACTCTCTGGGATATTTTCTTCACATGCCAGGCATTGCGTAAAGAAAATCATGTGGTAACCATGGGACTTAACACTTTTGAGCTTAAAGGACAGTAAAGATGAAAGAAACATTTAACATCACAAGTTCATCCAGGATAGAGAAGATAGTGATGGATGATGAAACCCGGGATATCATTATCACCTTCAAAGGGGAGAAGGTATACCGATATCATTCAGTATCTGAATTCGATTTTAAGACCTTCAAGGAGGATATCCAAAACGGAGAATCCGTGGGTAAGACCTTTGAAAAGAGAATCCGGAATAAATACGCAGGCAAAAGATTATGAAAAGATATTACACATCCGACGGGGAACCCGATGAAGCTAAAACCCTTTGGGAAGCTGTGAAGAAAGGGATAATAGGGGTATCAGCCTTCTGCGTAGTATGCATACTGTGGGATGGTAAAACAGTTCCACCCACTCCTGATGCAACTCCTCACTGGAAAAACTGGGATGAATCCAGGCATTTATCCGAGGTAAAGAGTTATGATTACTCTAAAGGTATTATTCATTATCGAGATGAATATACCGGAGAAAGGCCCAAGGAGTTAAAACTTCATGGGTCTTCTGGCAGTTATGGTTCTGGGATAACTTTACAAGTATCAGGGGCATCAGTATACTTGGATATGGATGTAGAGGAATTACTGGACCAGTTAACTGAGGATGCGGACTTCTACGAATACTTTGAAAGAAACATGGATTGATATGGCAGGGATAGTAAGATTCAAAGTAAACAAATACGTTCACGGTACCAGAAGTAAAAATGTATTCGACTTCAAACCAAAAGCTCAGATTCTATTCGAGGGGGAACGTATTGGTCACATAATAGACCGAGAGGTTTATTTCTACATAAGGGTAAAACATGTGCAGGGAGAACCTGAATGTATGGAATGTCTCAACTACACTCCGGAATTATGGAATACCTTTAGTACTCATCGGGAGGCAAAGGATGTAGTAATAAAACAAGCAGAGTCAATATGGAAAACTCTGGACATATATCATCGACTTAAAAACATTCAACCAACATACGGATTATGGGAAAAGAAGTAAAGCAAACAAACAGCTGGGTATGGAAGAAAGTATTTGGTATGACTATCCTTGGATGGATAAACATCCTGATACTACAATGGTTATTTATCAGGTTGTCATATCACTGGGTATATGTAGACCCTGCAACAGATGAAGATGCTAGAGTAGATACTTTTTGGGACGATGAGAAACAGCAATTTGTTGCAAAAACTTTCTACTACTATGCCATTATCGGATGTATCTTACCTCTAACCGGATGGTGGGGAGATTATGTAATGCCTTTCAAGTTTAAAATCCGTTTAACTAAAGTAAAGGAGTATTATGAATAAAGTTTTTAAGATTATCTTGATAGTATTAATCCTTCTGCCCCTTGCCTGGGCAATTGGCCTTACAATTTTCAATCAGAATCAAGCTAAGGCCGCTGATATAAGGTTACTGAAAGTACAGAAGGTAGACTATGATATATTGTTTAAAGGTCTTGATAGTGAAATAAAGGCCTATGGATATTATCTAACTAAAGCCGATGGCACTAAGATATTATTGGTAGTTAATCCCGAAGGCGGTGTAATAGAAATACAAAGATGAGTACAGTAGAATTTAAGACTGCTTGTGCAGCACATCGCAAGTGTTGTCCTTACAAAGCAACGGGCATGACCAAGTGTGGTGCCAATGAAAACATTACACCTGACGGGAAATGCCCCACTAAAGACTGCCATTATATGGCCCAATTCAAAAGGGTACTCAAAAAGTTATCAGAGAAATGAAGCCATCAACTGTCGCTGAAACTTACAATGAGCTTATGGGCCCTGAATCTCTGGTTAAATCCGTAGAGATTCAAGATGACGGATTCAGACAAAATGTCTATGTTAACATGTATAGAAAACAGGCTCAATGCTTAGAATACCTTGAGATTACCTGTACCATAAACGAACCTCTAAAGAATTAGTGAAATAATTTGCAGGGGTTGATTTTTATATCTATATTTGCATAAACAATAAAGGAGAAAAGCTATAAGAGGTTAACACACCAGAAGCCAAGAACACAACCTCAAAGAAAATGATAAAAATATTTGCAAATATAGAAAAGTTCCCCTATATTTGCATTAGGAAATAAAGATAATAACAATTTTAATTTAATGTCAAACCTTTAACATTGTAAGCCATGAAAAAGAACAAGAACAACAAGGCTCAGAAACTGGAAAAGACCGATTTGGTCGAAGGCATCAACAACCTCATCGAGGAGAAGGCCGAAAAGGTGAAGAAATCCAAGGAAATCCTTAATGGGGAGGCCAAAGAGAAGAAGGTCAAGAAGACCAAGAAAGAAAAACTGGTTGATAAGACCAAGAAAAAGGTAGAAGCCAACCTCGTCGAGGAGGTAGTAACGAAACGGGAAGTCAAGTACATCTACCCCGCAGACTGCGAGGATACACTCTCCAGGAAGAAGTTCCGGCAGCAGGTCCGAAACAAGATTCATCAGCTGGAGCTGGCCATGCTCCGAATCGAGAACCAGGATTCGAAGGAGTACAAGAAGGCCAAGAAGGAATACCTGGAGTACAAGAACCAATTCGTCAAGGAATCCGTTGCAATCTAATCTTTCATAGTAGGAGAGGGGCACAGGGCTAAGGCTCTGGCCCCTTAGTATAATCACCTTTTAATGATATGAAAGATTATGGTTGTTGGCTTACCCGAGAAAGCAATTCAGAAAGTAGATAAAGAATTGTTAGAGTTGCACAAAGAAGTCCTTAGGTCATACCTAACGCAACGGAACCTTAAACATAGGCATCAGAAAAAATTCTTTAAGATATACGACCATTACATTTCGGAGAGGAATATAAGAAGATTCTTCTTCCGTCCTGCTAAGCTATTCGTATATGCTTTAGTGACTGACCGATTGGATGACATCGAAGACTATGTACCATTAAAAGATAAGCACCATGTTTCCCGAAAGAGTAAAAAGCGTAACGCTTGATAAATCCAAAATAACCTACTACCTTCAATCTCAGGAAGGGGTACAATCCCAAGAAGAATACCCTATTAATCCTGAATTATATCAGGTAGAGGATTTGGCATTCGATTGCGGAATAAGGTCAAATCAGTATATCCCAGATTATGCCATAAAGGGGTATTTTAAGGTAGACGAAAATATGTTACATCCGGTATTTATCGAGAATACTAATGGGCCTCACCTATTATATATTTCAGGCATGCCCAGGAATATTCCGGTAGAGGAAAAAAATAAGTTCAGGTTCCCCAACCCTATTTGGTTATCCTATTGGGAAGATAGGTATATAGGTTACCTTTTCCAGGTAGTAACTAGAGAATCAGCATTAAAACACGTAATAAATCTATAACCCGTAAATAATAAGACACTATGAAAACTGCCGAGTATGTAAAACAGTTCAAATTGGACAAACCCAATTACAATTTTAACCGAGAAAAATTCATGGAGGCCTTTGGCCAAGAATTTAAGGACCGAATTGAGGCAATGATAACGGCATGCAAAAAAATGCAGGTGCAATTCACCTATGAAAAATTCTTGCATGCCATCAAAGAACAGCAGGATAAGTTTTGGCAAATTTCCAAGAAAAAGATAGGTGAGCCTTTATCCGATGGATTATTCTCAGCATTCTTTGCCCTTCATGTAATACCTCTCAGGGCAAACCTATTCCCTAATATTCATGAGGAAATAGAAGAGAGGCGTAAAAAGGCCCAGGAAAGAGAAGCTAAACTTATGGCAGAGGAAGAAGAAAGGCAAAAAGAAGCTAAGGAGAAAGAAAAGAGAATGAGGCCAATATTGGAGGCCGTAGTTGCCTACGGAGTTGCCCAAAATTTGGCCAATGAGGGCAAGGTAAAGGCTACTAAAGCAAAGGGAAAGAAGTAAATCCTAATAATACAAGACTCTAAAGTTACTAAGATTTTATGAGGACATTTTTAACCTTGGCTACTATGGTAGAAGAAAATATCCTGTCTACCTACAAGGAGAAGGGCGAAGAAGAGGTAAATTTGGGGTTTGAATATAAACCTAATTCGGTTACTATAGAGTTAATCTATCCCAAACATGTAGATCAGCTGTTTTTAGGACTTTTATCACTGAGTAACCAGCTTAAGTTCGAAAAACATATCACTGAATTCAAGCTGTCAATAAGCTCATCTAAATTGAAGGTAAGCCTATTCCAGTGATCCAGCAACCTGACTATCAAAGAGTTAATTCAAAAAGGCCCTTGCCATAATAGGGCCTTTTTATTTATTTTCATGGGGATTAACTATTAGATACCAAAATCAACCATTATGAAAGAATCAAAGATAGTTCCACGATTCCCAAGGGGGTTAGGGATAACCCAATTAGCCATACAGGCTAATGCTGGAGATAATGAAGCTCTCAAGAATTTGACCAAGTTCGTTATCCATAGTTGGATAGTTAACAATGGGAAATTATGGTCAAGGGTTTATTCAGTAAATGAACTCGCAGACTTCTTGAAATGTGAGCCATCAATTATTCAGATGCAAATGAAACAAACGTTTCTAGACAACGGCCTATTTGACCGTAATAAGATGGATGAAATTGCTGATTCTCTGATGGGGGCTTGCATAGGCTGGGCACTTGAGGACCGTATGGAAATAAGTCAACAGCTACAAATACTCAGGGATTCTCAGGGGGGAAGATATGCTCCATTTATAACTGCAGAAGTCAATAAAGCCATTGGATTAAAGCAACAGTCCACAACCTCTCTTCAGAGTTTAGTACGGGCAGTGTCTGGTGGCGGTACTGTAAATATCTTCAACCAACAGAACAATCAATTCAACAATGGAGTATCTGAAGAACAGACTTTAACTCGGGATGAAGCTATGACTCTGATCCAAAAAGAGATTGCCAATAAGGGAGGTATAAAAGAGTTAGAGTATGTAGAAAATCAGTATGACTTCAAAGAATTGCCCGTTGTAGTTGCAACTAAACAAGAAGGTAATAGGGGAGATAAAGAAGGATTAACTCTCAGAAAGGCCGAATTAGATAGCGTAACAGCAGACTATCATGGTGCCTTAAAAGCCTTTGATGAAGATCATCACCAAATCCGACGAGAAATCGAAGAGGGGATAGACTATGAAGAAATCGACCCAGAACTCGAGGATAACCCCGAAATTTAATTTGCAAATATTGATTTAATTCGTTATATTTGCATATCGAATAAAAAATAATAAAACTATGGATTTAATAATTCAGGCAAGAGGGGCTAAGATTACTATCGAGGTTGATGGTAAATTAAGGGCAGTATCAGCAGATGATAAGGAAGTGAAATTCTACATTTCGGGTGAAGAAGATATCCGAGAAGCCTCTAAAAAATTAACATCTTTCAATATCTGGCACAATCCCTACCCTCATTATTTGGGTATTCCCTTTGAAGTAGGAGATTTAGAACCGAGATATAAAGCCGAAATTCAATTCAATCTATAATTAAACACCCACTATGAAAGAAATTCTAAATGCAACCAAAGTAGTTGACAAGGTTAATCAACTAATCTCTGAGGGTAAGAAAATCAAGGTATTCGGTTTACCCTATCCCCCCTATCAGGAGGATATTGTATTCACAGATACTAAGGTGAATCGACAGGGATGGTTATGCACTAACAGCAAAGTAACTCTGTCAGTAGCTGCATGTGCAACCAAGATAAAGATACATACCATTACAGGTTGGTCTAATCTTTTCAAGTACATGGAAAATGGTAGATATGTAGATACCATTAGTGAGGATGGTAAATACATCGGAATGTTCATCACAGAAGATATATGTCCTGGCATGCTTCTGGGTGCATTCGATACTGATAAGCTCATAAACTTGGGTATGATATTGGATGTAACCGATAATGAAGAGGGAACTCTTCGTACAGTGACTTCCATAAATAGGGACTTCAGTGAAGGGCTTTATCATTTTCCCTCTCATACTCCCGAGGAAAATGGAAAATACTTTGTATTTGATCGGATAATGTAATATTAACCCTTTATAACTATGCACACTAATAATAAGATCAATCTTTTAATCAGGGCTAGTAGACTCTACTGTCGACCCAAATATCTTGAATTCAATTCAGGGTATTATCCCCAGATCGAATACATTATCAGAGGTTTTATCAATAAGATATTCGGTACAAAACCCCTGGAAAGAATGGTGAAAATATCGATATTACCTCAATTTCGGACTGTATTCACCAGTAATAACTACTACACTAAATATGTGGGGATAACAATAAATGTAGTATTCCCCGATACTTCGGAATTGAATTTTGAATTATGGGCTGAACCCCCTATCATTAATGCTTGGACTCATTCATATAAGCCTAAACCTGTACCAACTAAGGCTTAATTTAATAAAGACCATTAGACCTCTTATCTAGAGGTCTTTTTTGTTTTACTAATAAAACTAGACCTAAATGGGAACTAAAGTTTCTAGAATCTATCCCCACCTATAGATACCGGGAAGTTTTATTTGCATATATAATATATTATATCTATATTTGTATAAAGAAATAAAATAAACCCTAAAATAATTTAGAGTATGGAAAAGAAAACAATTAAGGACCTGAAAAGGGGAGAATACTTTACCCTTAGTTCAATCGAAGAGCCTCAGGAATCTCAGGTATGGGTCCGAGGAGAATATATACCTGAAGCAAAAGCCTACAGTACCTATAAATGGGCAGATACCAATCATGAAGTACTCCGTAAAGGTAATAAGGAAGTCTACATAGATTTCACCTTCTAAACTTAACTAATATGGCACAGAAAAGATATAAATTACTCATTTGGTTCTACCTGAAGAATCATACTTATCATAAAACCATACATGCAGCTCATGATATGGAGGTAGAACTTGCCAGGAAAGTAGATGTAGCCAAATGGGTAGATGAAAATGATGAGAGTATTGCCAAAGTATATCTCATTGACCGGGTAAAAGATACCAGAGAAACGGTAATCAAAAGAACCATAGAAATGACCATATATTAAAATTCAAGATTATGACAAGAATGACTTCAAGTTACACAGTAGAAGACCTGATAGGTGCATTAGAAGAAATGGACCCTCAGGCACCAGTAATGGTCGCAGTTCAGCCTACCTGGCCTTTTGAACATACCATTACCGGGGTAGTAAGTGATTGCAACGGTATAGTATACCTTGCATCCAAACAACATGGATATTTACCTCAGGAGGCTAAAGATGCCTTTGAGAATGCTGGGATACCATTCTCAGACCGATGACTTTAATTTGCAAATATGGATTTAATATATTATATTTGCAATAAGAAAAATATAAAACCCTGCAATTATGGAAGATTATAAAAAAGTTATGCTCTCAGGTCTCAAGGAATCATGCAACTTGGGAAAGATTTATGAAGAGGAAGTAGATTGCATCAAGGAAGCAATCGAGGACACCTATGCCGAGATGATGGAAGAACTGGATTCCCGACTGGGATTGGAACTCTACGATTATAAAGTAGAGATTAAATATGACCAGGACCGGATTCCTCAGTCATACAAGCATACTCTCCTGGTCAAGTACAATGAATCAGAGGGAGCAATCAAAATGAATTTCCGGGGAGTATTAAACCAATTGAAGGAGATTCTCTCTACCGGAGATGATGAAGTACTGGTAAGTGGTTGCAACCTGGGATTAGTAATAACCATCAGGGCATGAGTTCAATCAACAAAATATGTAGAGAATACAACTGGGTATGTAAACATATCAAAGGGCCTCTCTACAGGATAAAAATGCAGGAGTTATATGCGGAAGCTAATAAAGCTATGAAAGACCCCGAGTTAACTCCTGAACAGAAACTAAAGTTAATCGGTATCAGAGACTTATTAAAATCCAAGCTATGAAAGTATACGAATTAGCAGAGTATCTAATAGGGTTAGAACCAGAGGAAGAAGTTAGGTTATTAGAGAACTTAGAACCCAACCAAGATGGTCTCATTAAAACCATAGATCTGACTCCGAGCATAATGTTCAACAAGCTAACTGGAGAAAGGGTTCTAGCCCTGATAAAATCAGATCAATTGGAGAAAGCTGTTAAAAATGGCATAATTATACCACAAACCTTTAAAGATCAATTGTCATGAATGAAAACAACAACCAGTCGGTATTCCCGATTATCGTAACTGTACTTATCATTGCAGGATTGATAGCTGCAGTAGCCTATGATTGGCATTACAGAACCCATCGACATCCCAAGAATCCCATGGAGGACATCATCCAAGTCACCAAACCTGTACTAAGGGTCAACGGAGACGGGAGCTACTACATCTCCAATGAAACCCAATACTACAGGGTGAAAACTGAACAAGAGGCAGAAGCTCTCAAGGAAAGCCTTCAAAAGAAAAGAGAAGATCTTGAAAAACAGGTTCAACAACAGCAAAATCTCAACATAAACCATAATATCCATATCACGGTAGAGGATGACACTTGGTAAAGGCCATCAATATTTATTTGCAAATATAAATTAAAATCGTTATATTTGTATAAAGAAAAAAGAATAGTATAAAACATTCAAAGCCATGAAAAAGAGTCCCGATCTCCACCTCTTCCTCCTCAAAAAAGTCCATGGATGGTGCAAAAGGAATAACCTGACAAATTACGAAATGTATTTCCAATGCACATTCAGGGAATTTCTCCGGAGATATGGTATGCTCCTCACTAAGATAGAGACCAGAAACAATCAGTATGGTGGTCATCATACTTTCACCTTCACACCGGCTCCGGGTACGGAAATATTTGGTGGTACAAATACAGAACTGAAATCAGTATTCGACCTATACGTTTCTTCCTTGGATTATTTCCAATATGAGGATATAACAGTAATCCGCAATCACGGAGGTATCATTTCTATCCGCTGCTACTACCCAATCTAGTAACTTAAAGATAACTGGATATGAAAACACTTAAGTTATTACTGCAAGCATTACTGGAATGGATAATCCTGGTAGCTGTAATACTGATAGTTTCTTGGGTAATCATCCAAATAAAATACTAATCATGAAACCTAAATCCAATTCAACCCATATCTGCACAAAATGTCAGAGACCCTTAGAAGAGGGAGGAGGATGCTATACCTTCTGTAATGGAAAGAACTTCCTACCAATCCCAGAAGAAAATCCAAAACATCCAGGATGTCGTAGGAGAAAACTGGGCAGATGATACTTATTACTTATAATCATCTATACTATGAAATGCACTGAATCCAGAGAATTAAGAGATCTCTCAATGAATCAACTCAATGCAAAGTTATCCGAACTCTACAAAGAACTACCATCCAGTAAATGGGCATTCCAAAGAAAATACAGACAACATATCCTTAACCTAATCAACCAAATCAAACACGAACAAACCCTGAGACGCAAAGGACTAAGGACACAAGGAATCTGGATAAAAATCCCTAAACAATAATCACTATGAAAATCAAAGTCACATCCCTATCAAATTCTACTCCCAAGGAATGGGTACTACTCCCAACCATAGTAATCACATCTGAAAGCCCATTCTACATCATCATCTCTTGGCTGAGGTGGTATATAGAATTCGACTTCTTCCCAACCTATAAATCCAAATAACCCATGAAACAAAGAAAATCAATTAAGGTATCAAAAGAAAAGGCCATCATCATAGCCTCAAACCACAACAACATCCCAATCCAAAAGGCAAAGGCTTATACAGATTCCGAACTAAGGGAAGTATTAAGGCATCTGAACCTAAAGCCAGGCTTCTAATACCCCTAACCCCCCCAAACAAAGAAAAATCCCAAATATCAATACAATCCTTAATATATACATCCATATATAAGGGCTTATATAAATATCTATACTTATAATCATCAATCATATAAGGCTTTTAAGGTTGGCTTTTATCTTAGAGGCCTTTTATTTGTGTGTTCAGATAGGGCAAAAGTTAACAAGCAGTCGGTAATACGGGTCTGGACGACGAAGAAGTCCAAGGGCCATAAAATCGGGGTGAGGAAAAAATTTTGGGTAGGGCAATTTTAAGGCCTCACTGTGTACCCTATGAGCTCTGGAGCTATCTTTGTTACTATACGTAGTAGCTAACCAGACTTAGGGCCCTAAGACCAGGAACAAGGCCTCCAAGGTGTACCTTTAAGGTGCCTAAACCCCTACCTTAATCAAGCCTATATATATATAATAATAAGTATATTAGGATTTAGGTTAAGGCCCCTAGCTAAGGCCTTTTCGATAAAGAGACATTAGGCCCTCTGACTCTTGATATCTACAACTTGACTCTCTATTCAGATTGGTACACTGATGGTACCATTAAGGGCCTTAATCCTAAAGAATACAATCTATATTATATATATATATATGCGAGTCTTTTAGGGGATTTTGGAACAGGTGTCTAAAATCGATATGCCAGGAATAGAGTATTGGAGATTTGATTTCTCAAGTTAAGGCTTAGTTAGGGCACATTTAGGGTACCTTTTAAGGCCTTTTATGGTGGGTTAAGGTACCTTAATATAGCCTTTATATTATATAAGGATTAGCTTTTAGTGGCCTTTAGGATTAAGGGCCCAAGGCCTAATGGGGCCCAGAATATTTATTTGCATATATTATATATTATTCTTATATTTGCATAAAGAAAGATAAATAATAAACCCAAAAACATTTAAGGCCATGCTTAATTCTAAAGATTTTACCAATGCCCTGGAGATTATCTCCAAACATCATTCAACCGAATTGGCAATCAATACTCCTAAGAATAACTTCGTAGGGTATATGGGCCAGACTGAATTCAGGTTGCATATTAAGAAATGTGTACCTTCTGTAATCAATAATCTGATTCATGCAGGGTACATCCTTAATATGGGACCTGAAGGATTGGAGGTCGATAAGATTTAACCTTCGTTTGCTTTCAAGGTTGGGCCCCGCTTTTAGGGGCCTTTTTATATTGGTATATGGTTAAGGCCTTATATCGCTTTTAGTGGCTTGGCTTATAGGCCTTTTATATTATAGGTTAAGGTACCTATATGGTACCCAACCAGGCCTTCAGATATTATATAATATAGGGGGAATGAATGCAATGAAAGGTGTATCCCAATGCAAGCAGGGGCATATCATAGAAACTTAAGACTTACGGAATATAGTTTACTTGTTTATAAAACTAAGAACTTCTAGATTATGAAAGGCAGGGTACCCAATCCTAAGCCAACCCTGGGAACTTCAGGTTGAAAATAAAGGCAATGCAGGGTAGGAGCTAAGGCCTTAATTCATTTCGGACATATAGGACTCAACCCAGGAGCTAAGACCATTTTAAGAACCGAACATTAAGACCTTCTATCAGAACCTTCTTTCAGGTACCCTGATGGTGCCAAGAAGGCCCACAAAGCAATTCCCATGCCAGGAATGTCCAGAAATAGCTCCCAGAAAGTTTTATGAAAATAAATGCTTCCGGGGCCACCAATTATAAATATTTGTTGTATATTTGTAATACAGAAAAGAACTAATAAAAGTTAAACCAATTAAAAAATTTTACTATTATGAAAGCAAATGAAATTTTAGCAATCGGCAATGAAATTTTTTCGACCAACGAAAGAAAATCTATTTACAAAAAAGAAATTTTTGCAGAGTGCAAAACCGACAAAGAAAAGAAAAATTTGCGTATGAAATTGCGTAAAAAGTTAGATAACTTTATTGCCGAAAGCATTGCATCGGCAAAGCAACCCGCCAAGTTGGCCGAACTCCGCAAGGCATGGCAATCCTATGCCACTCAGGTATATATTAACTCCACTGCAATAGTGGATGCCAATGCCAACACGGAGAAACGGAAATCCATCACCGACTTCCTTGCACTTATGCAACCGGCAAAGGGGGGTAAATAAAACCCCTACCGGGGTAATACCAAAGGGGACAAACCAAAATTTGTCCCCTATTTTTAATAAAATTTATTTTTGCGATAGGGACACCGTGGTCCCTTTTTTATGCAAGGACTTTTTGGGCTCCTCGCATTAAGGGATTCCTGAATTATCCATTACCCTTAGCTCCTCCTGAAAGGCACCCACCGAATGGGCACATAACCACATCCCCCCCTCTCCCTACACAAAATAAAGAACCCTACCAAAGGCTCTTCATAAAATTTTTCCAGGATATTTTTAGGCTCCTATTATAAGGCTCATGATTTAGCCTTATATATCCCTATAAGTCTATCAAAAGCCTTAACCCTTACTTCACTATCCCACCTACTCCACCAAAATATTTCTCGAAGGGTCAACTTATGGTTTTGAAATTCCCTATAAGCCTCAGTAGTTTTATCCCCACCCAAGAACTCAAAGTTAAATTCAGGGATAAGTATAAAAGGCCATTCAGGAATGTACAATAGTTTACTATCAAATATTTTTGACTCATGTCCCATATTCTGTAAGATACAAATCAAAGACTTCTCTAATTCTGAATCCATTAATACAGCCAATTTGAATGACTTGCACATTCCACAATTAAAAATGGTATTCATATAAATCTCCTTGGCTTTGGTTATCCATTCCAGGATAATCCTATTCTTTTCTTTCTGTTCCATGATTAGGCATAGGGTTTAATTATAACTATTGTAAGGAATAATACCAGAATGCAAATTGTTCCAAATATGAATAACTCACCTATTATTTGTAATAATTTACTAGAATGTTTCTGCAACGAGCAAAGGACCCCACCCATTATTCCCAATGTGAGTGTGAATCCCATAAGGAAGAAAAGGATATGAAATAAAAACCTTTAACATAGTATTCATGAATTTTTGAGAATATAGATCAGGGGGAGTAGTTTCGGTAGAAGAGTTAATACAAAAATACCCAGCTGATACTAGCTGGGTATAGTGATAACTATTCCTTGATGGAGAATTCTGCTATGGGATGTTCCCCTGGAATTTCTACTGTGAAGTCAACTTTACCTGGCCCTTTACGATTTATCTCTAATTTATAGCCATCCCCGGTAGTCCAAGAAGTTTGTACCAAATCTAATACCGATCCCTGATCCATTTGACGGTAAGTATCAGGGTCATTGCCTCCCCTCCATTGGAAATTCTGGGGGTTAGTTACTAGCCCAACCGTACCTCGGATATTTTTCTGGCTAAAATTATAAATAGGGCGAGTTATACGATATAGATTTGTAGTTATTTGACCCATTTTCAATTCTATCTTAGGTACTGTACTTACCATATCATCCCAAAGAGGTATGGGATCTCCCCACTGAGGATTAGAAGATACAGCCGAATCAGCCAAGTACATCAACCACCTTGATTCATCCCCGATATAGAATGTTCCTATGCTATCCATAACCTCGGTATCAATTACTTCAAACTGTACCTTACAAGTGCTATTATGGTTGGGGGCCGGGATACCTATAGCAAAATCAATATAACCCTCACTATTAGTAGCTACCTCAAAACTAGATCCTCCTGAGATCTTAGCTTTATTGATCGATAAGTCATTCAGGTATGTGAATGTGGGTCCCGTAGCAGAATATGATATGCCAATATCGGCATAAAACTGATAAACTCTCTGTGGTTCACCCACAAATCTGAAAAAAACTTGGCCTAAAGCCTGTGGATATTCATTCCCCGGTAGGTAAGCTCTTAATACATTTGCCGGATTATGTCCAATTGTCAATTCCCCCAAGTCAATCCACTTTTTAGTGTTTTTAGTTTGTATATAAATATGGTTCGTTTTGGTTGTACCTCCCAAAGGTACGTTTTGAGAGTGAAATAATAACATGGTCTTAATCTATTAAATTAGTTTATTAGGATTCCTCATTTGCTTCAAATAGTATTTGGTTTCCACAAATAAATAGGGATAATCCTTATTCTCGGGATCATGCACTAGAGTGTAATCAACTCCCCTCACATTAGCCCTCATATAATGTAACTCTTTCCAGGATTCATCATTCAAATTTTTGATGACTTGATCAAAGGAAGGAACAAAACCCACCCTCTTTCTGACATATTGTTTCTGGGTTCTTAGTGTGCCTTTACCCACTTCTTCATAGAACATCTCTTCTACTATTCCTCCAGTTGCATAGAACTGATCCGGCGTATAAACTTTCACTGCCATTTTATAATAACTTTATCAAGGTTCCCAAATATCAAAGGATTGATCTCGATTTGTAGTGATCACTAAATCGTGGCTTTCTCTCTTTACCCTTAATTTTGAATACACTATGCCGTATTTCTTATAAAGGTTCACCTCGGTTTCGGTTATAATATTCTCGATATTACCCTTTAACCTGCTACTGAATTTTTGGGGTTGACCATTTATCAGAGAATTTATCTTTCCAGAGAGTCTATCTAAAATTAAACTGGGAATATCACCATCTATGATTATATTCTCTATATAAGCATCCCATACGGGAATATCCCTCTTTTCCTGGTCACTTACTCTTGGGAGAATTATCTCGGTATTATTTCGTTTTATTGCCATTTTTGAAAAGCACTTTGAAAGTTAGGGTGAATAGCCCTATGATCACTGCTGGGCTCACTGTCCAAATAAGGAATAAAACTCCATACCTAACTGGATTGGAAGCTTTTTTAAGAGGAGTTTCCTCTATTACGCTCCGGATAAATAGGCAGAATATGAACCCGAGAGTGTAGAATACCAAAAGAGTATAACCTAACCAGGCCGGAGCTGGGCTAGTATTCATTAAGATATCAGACATGATATGATTATTATGATGGTGATACAGACGATTAGTGTTTTTATGGCTTCTTTCTTACCTTTGGACCAAGACTCATTACCCTCATATTCCTTGTTTACTCCTTTCAGAGCTTTCCAAGTCATTCCTCCACAGTATGCAGAGTAACTAATGATGTTAACTATGGCCCAATTAAGTAAGAAGCGTATCATTTTCCTTCGATTTTTTTGAGAATACGGCTGATTTTGGCAGCTGCATACCTTATTATGTCGGGATTTTCTATCCCTTTCTTGTTGATAGTAGCTAATTTCTCCAGACCACGGTTCAAAGTTCTCTGAGCTATCAGAGTTTTATACTTCTCTTCGTTAAAAACCTCGATTTGATACTTAGAATTGAGAGGATGAAGAGTCCTATCAGTTCTGATACCATTCTCAAGGGTGTAAATTCCCTTTTTCCTCTCCTTAATCGCCGTCTTTTCAAAGAAGGCAGGGCCTGTTACCAGTAGTAAATCACCAACTTTCATGAGTTTTGTTATTATTTTAATGCAATATAGGATAGTATTTTGCAAGACCTTCGTGTATATCTATATAAACCTTATTTTCAATGAATGTTTTAGGTGTCTGTGGAGCTCAAGGAGCTCTGTTATTTGAGTTTAAGAAGCATCTTGTAGCCAATGTAGAGCCAAGAGCAGTATTTCACTCCAAAAAAGAGGAGCAATGGAAGCTCAATTTCGGGGATATACCCTTTGTAAGGTCTTTAGAGGAGGTAAAAGCTCAAAAAATAGACCTGATACTCGGTTCTCCATCATGTGGACATAGCTCTGTATTCTCATACTCCAGGAAAAAATCCCTCGGTAAACCACGGGAAGATGTCACCCTCAATTTATATCTTTCCAGTATTAAGAAATTCAAACCAGCAGTATTTATGCTGGAGAACCTCCCTAAACTTCTAGATTTTATCCCTATCGGGGAATGGGAGCATAATTTACCCGATTATAAACTTATAGTTCACTGTCACTCCGTTACGGTATTCGGTAATTCCCAACAAAGTAGGAAACGTTTAGTGTTAATAGGAGTCAGAAAAGACTCGAAAATCAATTCACAGATATTTGACCATACTTTTCAAGTTACCAAGCCCAAGAATCTGTGTCAACTGAAGAAAGGAGTTCGGAGAGATATGAATTATCGGGAAGCTGATGACAAAAAGCTAGCCATGTATCACTATGCCGATAAGTCCAAAACTACTTTGACAGTAGCTCAAGTGAGAAAGTTATGGAAAACCGAGTTCAAGAACGATTACAAGTGGCCTATGAGAACTCAGAAAATGAAAACTCTTCCTGGAGTATATCGGAATAGGAAAAAGAGCTACCCCTTAACTGTAAGACCTTCATCCAGGCAATTCAATCCCCACGGAAGGATTATGGGCCTTGAAGAATATAGGGTGATTATGGGCTTTCCCAAAACCTTCCGAATTTATTTTGATAAGGCCAACCCAACTTATTGGTTGAATAAGGGAAGGAATACTCTAACTAAAGGTGCTGTGTATGAAAATTCATTGTGGTTAAAATCATGTTTACAAAAGGCCGATTTAATTTTAAAATGAATATCCCCCTATCGCGTACGTATATGCGCAGTTATTGAGTATTTTTCTTTAGAAAAATACGAAAATAACCTCCAGCTTGCTGGAGTACTTAGCTTTAAGTATTAGCTTTAAGATTTACTTTCTTTAACCCCCCTATAATCCCCCCAATTGTTTTCATAAATCTCCGATCATGAAAAATGTAATCCTAACCCTGGCCTTCATATTTATGGCCTTAACAATATTCTGGTTATGGAACCGAAACTCCGAATTAAGGCATGACCTTAAAAATTCTATTGAGCAACCTGATACCATTTGGGTTAATAAACCCTTTGTACCCGAGGTTGAATTCCCTAAGATTCAATTACCTAAAATGGTATTCCTCTATCAGATAGACTCTGTTCCTATCGAACGAATTGAATATGTTGATAAAGTAGTTACTATCATTCAGAAGGATTCAACCAAAATTGAATACAATGAATTATTCCTAACTAATTATCCCAAAGCTCCTAAGTTATTGCAAATACTTTCGAATAAGGATAAACTATCTATCACTACATTCAATACTGATTGTAAGCTCATTACTGAGGAATATCTAGTGAACTATTCCCGTTATCAATACAACTATCTGGATGGTAAATTAACCTATAAGAAAACATCCTTCTTAAAAAGATTTAATCCAGTAGCTCAGTATACCATACGACCAGTACATAACTTCCATGATTTGGATTTAGGCCTGAAATACAATACCAGTAAATTTAATTATGAAGCCGGGTTGAATATCAACTATTATCCTAAGCTTCGGGATAATTTAGGTCTCGACCCGTACTTAAGAATTTCATATAATTTCTGACATGGCAAGAAAGAAGACATTAGTCGAAGATACAAGTCTTACACCCGAACAACTTAAGACATTAGTTAGGGTGATGAAAGACCCTTTCTTCTTTTCTACTTTCTGCTACGTGATAAACCCAGTGTTGGGTATGGTAAAGTTCTTGCTATATCCTTTTCAGAAGGCAGTGCTATACCAGTTCATGCTCAACAGGTTCAATATCATCCTAAAGTTTCGTCAGGCTGGTATTACTGAGCTAATCTCCCTCTACTGTCTTTGGTTAGCAATGTATCATCCTAACAAGAAGATAAACATTATCTCAATCAAGGACACCGTAGCAAAGAAAGTACTAAAGAAGATTAAGTTCATGTACAAGAATCTACCTTCATATTTGCAAGAGCCTATCATAAATGGTCGTGCAGGGGAGTTCGGTTCTGTATCAACTATGGAGTTTGCCAACGGTTCTGTAATAGAATCAATTCCAACCTCCGATCAAGCTGGTCGTTCTGAATCTTTGTCGTTGTTAGTGATTGATGAGGCGGCAATAGTAAGATGGGCTTCAACTATTTGGGCATCAGCTTTCCCTACTCTATCAACTGGTGGCTCTGCTATAGTGAATTCAACTCCCTATGGCGTAGGTTCATTCTTTCATAGTACTTGGGTAGATGCTTTATCTGGAGGTAACCCCTTTAATCCTATCAGATTATATTGGCAGATGCACCCTGACAGAGACGAGAAGTGGTATGAAGAAATGTCTGCTGCTCTTGGTCCTAAGAGAACTGCTCAGGAGATAGATGGTGACTTCCTATCATCAGGTAATACAGTATTTGACTTAGCTGATATTAAAGCTATAGAGGAATGCTTATTCGACTACCCTGTTATCAATACTCGTCTTAAAGGTCAGTATAAAGAGTTCAACGAACCAGACCCAAACAAAGAATACTTTATCGGTGGTGACTGTGCTACTGGTAGAGGTACTGACTACTCTGCTTTCACCTGTATGGATAAAGAAGGGGAAGAGGCTGCAGTATATAAGGGGAGAATACCCCTGAACAAGTATGCCCGACTCCTTGGAGATATTGGAGAGAAGTATAACTTTGCTAAGTTAGCTCCCGAGACCAATGATGTTGGTATGACGGTAACTACCATACTTCAAGATGAGGGATATCCTAATCTATACTTCTATACTAAGCTCTTACGTAAGAAGAGGAAGAATAGACCAGAAGAAGATAAGTTCCCGGGATGGTTGACCACAACCAAGAACCGTTCTGTAATAATCGAGAACTTAGAGAAGGATATCAGGGAAGAGAACGTAATTATAAAAGACCCGTTCTTTGTACAAGAAGCATATACTTTCATCTATGACGGGGCTGGAAGACCAATTGCTCGTGGTAAGCATAGAATGAATAACTCATCTATGGACCTAGATTTGGAAGGTGAAACCTATTCCGATGATGCTATATTCGGTAAAGCTATCACAAATCATATCAGGTCTCACAGTCCATCTGGTACTGTAGTAATTCCTCAGTAAGCATAAACAACCATTCAATATAACATGAAACTTAATCCTATCAGTTGGTTCACCAGGTCTAAGCCTGTGGAATCTCAGAACAAAGATGAGGGAAAGGGTTCAATAAGTCCGGGCAGAGTTTCTCAACCAGATGATGGTGTGGGGAACTCTGAACTCATTACCACTCTCAATGGTATGACGAACTTAGTTACCCCAACGTTCAGAACAGAACTAATACCTATCATTCGGGACTTGTACAAGATAAACCCGGACGTCAGCATTGCATTGCAGGACATGTTCAAGTTGTCGAATACAGGTCATACTATCGACTTTCCAAACAACACTCCCGATGAGTCCACCAAGATGAGGGAACATTTAAGGAATGTATCCAAGAGGTGGTCGAAGTATACAGCCGGAATAGATGGGTTGGTAAACAAGTTCATAGTTCAGCTTCTTGTTAGTGGTGCTATATCGGTGGAAGGAGTACCAAACAAGAAGCTAACAGGATTGGAAACCATACTCTTCATTAAACCTGAAACTATAAGGTTTAAGAGAGAGAACAATGGAGTATATCACCCATACCAAAGGAATCCCCGTTTGGTAGATGGTCTTAAGGATTCATTCATACGATTGAATACCGAGACCTATTGTTATGTTGGTATGTACAATGATACTGATGAACCATACGGGGTACCTCCATTTATGTCGGCTTTGGATTCTATCGCTGGTCAGCATACTATGCGAAAGAATTTTAAACACATCATGGAGGTAATGGGTATGGTTGGTTTCCTTGAAGCTAAGATGGCTAAACCTCCTCGTACTGCTGGAGAAAGTGAAAAAGCCTATGCTGATCGTTTGAACAGTACTCTTCGGAAGATGAAGACCAACATTGTCGGCGGTATGTCAGATGGAGTAGTGGTTGGTTACATAGATGACCATGAATTCGAACTGAGGTCAACTTCGGCTTCTATGCAGAATATAAACCTTCCCTGGAATATGAATCAACAATCCGTAGCAAACGGCCTCGGAGTAAATGGTTCTATCATAGGAGTATCTGCATCACAGAGTGGTACCGAGGGTGGAGCTGGTATACAGCTGTCTAAGATGATATCCCAGTTAAAGAATATTCAAACCCTGGTAATCTTTGTACTGGAGTTCTTTTATTCTCTAGAATTGCGCTTGGCGGGGTTCAATAACAAGGGAATAACTATCAAGTTCGGGACTTCAACTGTTTCTGATGATATTAAGTTACAGCAGGCTCGTGAATATCGGGCTCGTGTAAATGTAACCCTGTATAATCAGGGTATTATCAGTCAGGACCAGTTTGCTCGTGATATGGGTTATGAAACTCCGGACCAACCCGAACCAAGAACTCCTGTAGATTCGGATGATTCAGATGGTACGGGAGATTCAGATACTGGTAAGAAGAAAAAGAAACGGGAAGATGACAAAGACAAGTCAGACCGTAGGACCAGGGATAAAACAAACCCTAATCCCAAAAGAAAAGACCAAGACAGTAAACCAAGATAAATTATGCCAAATGTTCATCAGAATACCGATGTAATGGTATTAAGTGCAGCTCATAGCTTAATGGTATCTAATGTACCAGAAGTAGTTATTGATGCTCACTCTCTCTCCGAAAACTTCTACAAGGGTACTGTCAACTTTAGTGAAGACCCTAAGAAGTCACTGGAAAGGTTTGGTATGTGGGGTGGCACTTTGAATGTCAACCAGTTCATGCCAGAAGTAACTCCAGAAATGTTAAAGCCAAAGGACAGTGACTTTATAGAGCCAATGTTCCGAATGCTTTCTGCCGCAATAGTGGCAAAGAAGTACAATCCCACTGAGTTTCCGGAAGCAGTGCTGAAGGAATCTATGCCTCTCCTAGTAGGTCAGTCTGTTAATCTCGACCATGAAACCGATGTAGCTAATGCCATTGGAGCAGTTAAGTCTGTAGAGTGGCAGGAAGCTTACCAAGATGAAAAGACCGGGGTAGTTATCCCAGCTGGTATCAATGGTATCATGAAGATAGATGGGCTTTCCAATCCCCGTATAGCTAGGGGTATTCAGATGGACCCTCCTTCAATACATTCCAATTCGGTAACCGTAGAGTTTGCATGGGAACCCTCTCATTCCTTTGAGGATATCTGGGAGTTCTATTCCAAACTTGGTACGTATACTGAAAGTGGTGAACTGATTCGCAGGATTGTTACCAAAATCATTTCCTACAAAGAGACATCTTTAGTATGGCATGGAGCAGACCCCTTTGCTCAGCTTATCAAGAGTGGCAAATTAAACAGCCCTGCTTATGCGGGAAGTCAGTACTACTCCTTCTCCGAAGAAAAAGCTGCCGAGGCTAATGATCCCGCAAAGAGGGTCTCTATGTTCGACTTCAAGATTCTTTCTGAAAAAGAGATAAAGTACAATACCACCCAATCTAATAATGAAAAGGGTGCCGGAAAGGGTAACCACAATAACCAAACAAATAAAACAAACATGGACAAAGAATTGCAGCAAGTGCTGGCGAGCCTCTTTGGTGAAAATCTTTTGACCCTTTCTGAAGGTCAGGAAGTTTCGGCAGAGCTGGCTCTCACCCAGATTAAAAACCTGGTACAGCAGAATCAGAGCCTCACAGAGGTCGTGGCTTCCAAAGACACCGAGATTCAGACTCTCAAGGAAGAGAAGGCAAATCTCGAGAAAGACATGGAGTCTTACAAGGAAGCAAAGAAAAATTGGGACGGTCATATCAAATCATTCCGTGAGGAGACGGTGGCTGCCTACAAGAAAGTTTCCGGCGAGGAGAACGTAGACCAGAATATCTTGGCACTCCTGGAGAACGAAGGAACTACCATGGAGACCCTCAGTGCTCTGCGTAAGACCTACGATGCACAGCTGGAGGACAAATTCCCGATGCACTGCAATCATTGCGGTTCTCAGGACGTGGGCCGGGCATCGTCTATCAATCCCGAGGGAGAAGACGAGACGAAGAACGGAGACAAGTCTACTCAGGCAGTTGCCCAGGCTTTGGCCGACCGGAAACTCCGAGGAGGAAAGAAATAACAGAAAAGTAACTTAAATCTCAAATTAAATTATGGCAGACTTACACAAAGTGGGTTCCCGAACCCCGCAGGCTGTGATTTACAAAAGTGAATCGCACAAGCTTCATCAGGCATTCCCGGTAAAGAAAGGCGATACCATCGTTCAGGGTCAGCCCGTAAAGCTGAATACTGATGGTACTATTTCTCCGTATACCGGAGCATCGGGCGAAATGTACCTCGGTATCGCTATCGGTTACAGCCAATACCCCGCATATCCTCCTACGGCAGCCGGAGTAGAGGTTACAGTAATGGTCCAGGGCTATACCATTATCCATGGTATCGCCAAGGCTAAGATAACCACTACTGGTTATGTTCAGACGGACGGTACTCTTGACGACAGTGGCACGTATCCCAACTTCAGTCCCTCGGCTTCCAATGCCGAAACTCCTTTCCTGGCTATCAACGTGGCTGAGGTAGGCGAACTGGTACGAATCCTCGCAAAATAACAAGAAAAACACATTCAGAATATGGCAGAAAAAACTTTCACTCGGGACCAGTACTTAAAGGAGCTTCCCGAAATCGTAAAGAACATGGATGGCTTCCGACAGGGAAGCAACAAGAGTCTTCCGGTAGACATTCATCTGGATGATATGCTCCAGGAGAAATACGGCATCACACAGGAAGATTACTTCAAGGCCGTCGGATTCAATCCCAAAGTTGACACGATGGAGAATATCTACTCCATGCCGAATCCCGAACTCCGCTGGCTCGTTCCGGAGATTGTCCGTGAGGCAATCTATCTGGGAATGCGTGAAGCACCTTTCTATCCCAACATCATCGCCTCCGACCAGCCTATCAACGGGTTGACCGCAATCATGCCGCTCGTCAACATGTCCGACGCCAACCCTGCCCGGGT
>ENA-OURQ01001046-OURQ01001046.1-human-gut-metagenome-genome-assembly--contig:-NODE-1046-length-24701-cov-3.109146_pt1 | contig 24701 bp, 14 predicted proteins | sample MGYA00242105_ERZ508999 | MGnify/ENA primary metagenome ERZ508999 (study PRJEB26280, sample SAMEA2338771) | human gut metagenome | biome: human gut; feature: human-associated habitat; material: faeces...
CTCACGAAGAGCTACCATAACATTTTTTCCAAGTCTCTGCATTCCATCTGCAAGACCTACCGTTGTAGTTGTTTTTCCTTCCCCGGCCGGTGTCGGGTTGATAGCTGTCACAAGAATCAGTTTGCCGTCTTTTTTGTCTGTTTCTTTCAGGAGATTATAGTCGATCTTTGCTTTGTATTTACCATACTGCTCCAGATATTTGTCATCAATACCTGCTTTCTCTGCAATCTTGGTAATTGGCTCCATTGTGCACTCCTGTGCAATCTCGATGTCACTTTTAAATCCCATAATGTTCTCCTTTCTCCGCTGCAACCGTCCGGATCTTTTTATCCCATAAAAAAGAGCAGTATCTGAAGTTTTTCAAATACTGCCCAGACGGTCGACTCATCGAATCTCCGGCTCCCTCGTGGTTATCCCACAACTCCGTCAGTCACCGAAGACTTTATTAATTTGATGATTGAATACTAACATATTTATTAGTACTTGTCAAGAAATTATCAAATTATTTTTTCACTTTTAAAGTGAGCTGAGTCTAATTTTCTGAATCATTCCAGTTTTCCGTACTATTCATCAGATACTGAATGTTATAAGGAAAATTCTATTTTTCGTCAATTAACGTAATTCATGTCTGATCTTTGCCTGCAAAACCACACCGGATTGCCTGTGTCGGACATATCTTTTTACACCTTCCACATCGGATGCACTCTGCACTGTTAGGATCCTCTGTCGGATCAACCTCCATCTGGCAGATATTTCTGCATTTTCCGCAGTGAACACATTTTTCTTTCTCTACTCTGTAACGAAAAACGGAAACTTTATTAAATACCGAATAAAAAGCTCCCAGCGGGCAGATATACTTACAGAATGGCCGGTATATCATAATTGATAAGATAATGGTGATCACCAGGATCGTATTTTTCCACATGTACAGCCAGCCTACTGCACTTCGCATGGATTTGTTCAGCAGCACCAGCGGGATACCTCCCTCCAGCGTTCCTGCCGGGCAGATCAGCTTGCAGAAATATGGTGCTCCCTGGCCCATGATATCTACTACAAACATGGGAAGTAGGATCACAAATACAAGAAAGATCACATATTTCAGTTTTCTCAAAAGCTTGTCTCCCCGAAATGTCCGGATCTTCTTTGGAAAAGGAATCTTGTTCAACAGATCCTGGATCAGTCCAAATGGGCAGAGAAATCCGCACACCAGTCTTCCAAGCAGCGCTCCTACAAAGATCAGAAATCCAGCTACATAATATGCCATCTTGAAGTTCCAGCTTCCGATCACAGCCTGAAGGGAACCAATGGGACAGGCCCCTCTTGCTCCGGGGCAGGAATAACAGTTCAGCCCCGGAACACAGACATTTTTCAGTTTTCCGGTGTATATCTTGCCAGTTATAAACCCTGATATGTGACTGTTTGTAAGGGCCGCCCACAATGCCTGGATCCCATGCCGCGGCCATTCATTTATTTTCATCTTCTTATTATCCAATGCCAATACACTCCATACAGATGTTGATCGCTTTTGTAAAAACTACAGATACCTCACCTCTGCAGATTCCCAGTATCATCAGTAAAATTCCAAAAACTGCCAGAGCAGGTCCGATCCACCTGGATTCTGTTATTTTCCGAATCATTTTTCCACTCTCCATAATAATCATCTTTTACTTTGAAACGTTTTTAAGCTCTTTTTCCACGATTTCCTTCCATTCGTCCAGTGTATGGCTTCCTGTATAGGTATCGCCTACAATGTTTCCATCTTTGTCAACAAAAAATGTTTCAGGAAATGCGGAAATCCCCTGCAGACGACCGTTCATCATAGTAGTATCCGGCATCAGGAACGGATATTCTGCTTTTGTTTTTTCCTGAAGAATGCCTGCTTTTTTTACTGCCTCCTCGTCCTGATTTCCCTTTTCATCTGTAGTATCAAGCACTACACCTGCTACTCCGACGCCTTTCTCTTTCATTTCTTTATAGAGCTCCTGAAGTTCCGGAATCTCTTTTACACATGGTGAGCACCAGGTTGTAAAAACATTTACCAACGTCAGGTCATAGTCACTGAACACTTTTTCTGTATATGTTTTTCCATCTATTCCTGTTGTTTCAAATTTTCCTACAGATTTTACATCCTCCGGGTTGCTGCTGGTATCCTGTGGCTGGTCAAACACGGAAATATTCTGATACGGTGTCATTTCCGTAATATCGGTTTTGATCTTTTCCAGCTCCTTTGTCAGCTTTTCATCTGCATCTTTGTTGGTGCTCAGATAATATTTGTATTTCCCGTCACTGCTGCTTCCAAGCTCTTTATGCTCTGTACAGCCGGTGATCTCATCCAGCTTTTTCTGTGAAGCTTCGTCATAAACGCCAATTGTACCGATTCTGTCCAGACCTGCCACCCAGTCGTCATATCCTGTTCCCATCTTCTGTATTTCGGCATTTTTCTGTTCCTCTGTCATTTTGCTCCAGCTTACGTAGGCATATGTCACTGCATTGGTCTGATTCTCAAAATCTTCCGTGGTAAGCATTGCAATGCTCTGGTCCTTGATCTGCTTTAACAGCTCCTTCGAAAGTGAAAGCTTCAGTCCCAGAAACGGATATTCATAAGAATCCTGTGCCTTGCAGGTTACGTCGGAAGGCTTAAATGTACCTGCTACTAGATCTGATGAAACTGCCTCTCCATCCACCATCATTGCCGCTCCGGGATCTGCTGTTTCCGTGCTTTCCGCCGCTGTTACCGGTACGCTTCCAAATGCAGATATTCCTAATACCGCTGCTGCCATAAGTGCTGTTATTTTCTGTGTTCTTAATTTCATTGTTTATGTTCTCCCTTCTGATATCACCGGCCCATATCCGGAACCAGCATATATTTTATATGTAAATCTTGCTCTCTGTAGCCTTACTATATCATCCCCTGTATAAAATCTCTGTTAAGAAATAAAAAAATTTACAGGAATTTTATGCTATACATGATATGATAGATAACAAAGCAAAATCAACTGTTTTTTAGGAGAATTTACTATGCATATATTGATAATCGAAGATGAAAAGCAGCTCTGCCAGTCTATTGCGGAGGGACTTCGCATGGATGGCTATGAAGCGGACACATGTTTTGACGGGGAGGAAGGACTGGAATTATGTCTGGTGGAAAATTATGATCTCATCCTTCTTGATCTGAACCTTCCAGGCGTTGATGGTCTGGAAATCCTGCGCCAGTTTCGGGAATCCGATACTTCCACTCCCGTTTTGATCCTCTCTGCCAGAGGACAGATCCAGGACAAGGTTGAAGGGCTTGATCTCGGTGCCAATGACTATCTCACAAAGCCTTTTCATTTTGAAGAGCTAGAGGCACGAATCCGAAGTCTGACACGAAGGAAATTTATCCAGCAGGATGTGTGTCTGCAATGCGGACGTATCAGCTTTGATACCCGTACAAGAAAGGCCAGTATCGATGAACTTCCTCTTTCTCTGACCCGAAAGGAAAGTTCTCTTCTGGAATATTTCCTTCTTCATCAGAACCGTATCATAAGCCCGGAAGAAATGATCGAGCATATCTGGGACGGAAGCGTCAACAGTTTCAGCAATTCCATTCGTGTCCACATTTCTTCTCTTCGAAAAAAGCTGCGCACGGCTCTCGGCTTTGATCCAATACAGAATAAGATCGGCCAGGGTTACATTTTAACGGAGGATATACAATGAAAAAAATAACCGGAAAGCTATCTCTTCAATGGCGTCTGACACTGATCACCGCACTGCTTATGACAGTCACCTGCATTCTGATGTATTTTTTTATCAGTCAGTCTGCAGTTGCCGGAATGGAGAATCTGGGAGATTACATGATACGGATCGATAACACAGACTCTGCTCCCATCACCTTTAATATTCATATCGTATGGACCTCCGGCTTTGAGCGGCTTTAATCGTATAATCCATTTACCATCGTTTCCTGTTTTGGTTTTGTAAATTTTATTGTTGAATTTCAACTCTATTTCCGAATTTTTTGTAGCCCATCCCCATACGGGTATTTTTGTATCGCGTTGCAATATCATGTGGTCTCCTATTAATCCGGGTAATTTTATTGCTGCATTTGCATTTTCGTATCCTGCAAGCAGACATAAGAGTAAAAATACGCTGATAAATTTTTTGTTCATGGCAATGTAATGTTTAGTTGATTTTGTAAAATTCGATAATGCAAATAAAAAATCAGGCTCTTAATAAAAATGTGAATATGGACTTAATAAGTGAAATTTTTGAAAATATCATTATTTAAGCAACTTTTGAGCAGCAGAAAAAAATGTAGATATAAAAATATTTAGGTATAGTGTTCGTTAGTAACATACAGGAGTCTTGGAATTATTTTTATGATTCCTGATCTGTGAACATTTTCTGAAAGGGCGTCTGCCGAGAAGATATATAAAAGAGAATACTTCCTATTTAATTGAAATTAATGTCTTGGGTTAATTCTGAATTAAGAAGTTTTTTAAGGTATCCCATTTATTTTTGTATCATAATTCAACACAACATGAAAAACAGAGTATTGATAGCATCCGTATTGTTCTTATCTGTTATCGGGATAAACAGAGCATTGGCACAAAAATATGAAAATAACCGTTATGGATTGGCTTTGGAAAAAAAGGAAGGTGGTTATGTTTTGAAAGATGCCAAAACGATAAAACGTTTAGAAGTATTCGATATCGATAAAGCTCCGGCCGATATGTTCATACCTTATAAACATAAAATGCGGAAACTTAAATCTGAGGATTTTAATCAGTGTACGACTCTCCATTATGTATTTAAAGAATATCCTAATCACAAATTGGTAATAGAAGTCGATTTACCAAAGAATAATAAGGATAAGAAAATACCGTATATGGTATGGATTCATGGAGGAGGATGGCATGGTGGAGATTGTATGGGACATAAAGGAATTTCTACTTATCTGGCATCTCACGGTATTGCAGGCATTCGGGTTTCATATTCTTTCCCGTCTGACGGCTCAGATTTTAATGCTTCTTATCAGGATTTGAAAGATGCGTTGAAGTTTATCCATAAACATGCTAAGGAGTGGAATCTCGATGAGAAGAACTTCGGTTTCGGGGGACATTCTGCAGGTGGACATCTTTCTTCTTATATGGCCATGACGACTAAAGGAACGAAATTTCTGGTTGCATTTAATGGAATATACGATATAGAACATGTCAAACAGGGATTTGTACCGGGAAAAGATTTTACCTATTTCGGAACAACAGATGCACAACGAGCAGAAGCTTCTCCGGTTAATAAAGTGCCGAAGAAACCACCGTATGTGATACTTACATATAGCGGGGGCGATTATTTGGTAGATCAGGACCAGATGCCTCGTTTTGAAAAAGCGCTAAAGGCGCGTAATGCTCGAGTAGAAACTCATTATAAAAATTATTATTCACATGCAGGATTTATAGGAGGATCTGATATTTATGAAGATATGATGATTTATGTACTGAAAAAAGCACAGGAGATTTTACAATAGGAGAAAAAGAGAGAATAAAAATGGAACATGGAATAACATATAAAAGAGAGAAACATTATGAACAAACGATTATCTTCTTATTTTGCTGCCGGGTTGATGGCCTGTTTGGTAGGCTTTTCGGTGAATAAAGCAGAGGCGCAAGAAGTATTTTCCAATAACTGGTATGTCGGAAATACCGAAGCCGGTGAATGGATACGTTACAAACAAGTCTATTTGGCTGAAGGAGACTACCGTTTCACAACCAGGGTTGCTGCGCGTAGGGATAACTGTAAGTTACACCTTGAGCTGAATAACGAAACTTTGGTAAGTGACGTTGAAGTACCTTCTACTCAAAACGGGGAGTTTACTTTGGTGCATTTGGGTCATAAACATTTGAAGAAAGGTTATTATGACATAAAGCTTGTTTTTGATACGGATGATATCAATTGTGATATGATTTTTATTCGTAAAAGCTCTGCAACATCAAATAATGTATTAGATGATGATATTCAATATAGTTTGAATTGGGATGATCCGATGCCTATTTTTGCAATTACTGCTACTAATTTTACCAGTGCGGCTTTGGCAAAGTGTGGGGATAAAGGCGATAACGGGAGCTGGACGGATAAAAATAATAACTATTTTACCGCCGAGCAGATGCTGAGATGGTATAAGCAGCAATTGTATACTTATACGCCGGAAAATACTGAGGAAGCAATGGACCAATTGGTTTCGGAGCTGGTTGAAGCGAAAGTGGAAGTAGCTTATATGCATGGACGAGGAGATCATGATCAAGTGCATAATGTCGATGACCGTCTTTATACAGGAGGTCCTGGAGCTTTCGGCCCGCGTCTGATCAAACGTTTTGTGGATGCCGTAAAGCGTTCGCCTTATGCCAAAGATCATTTAAAAATGGCTTATTTTGTAGATAACGCTGTATTTCCTCGTGCTTACGATGATCCGAAGTATGGTAATACGACCGGGAAGACAATGGAATGGGGTGATCCTGATTTTCAGGAATACATCTGGAACTATATGTTTAAGCCTTGGTATGATGTTGTACCAAAAGAAATGTTGTATATACGCCCTTCTTCCGGAGCTGTACCCATTCAATTGTGGACGGCTAATTTCTCGGAATACGACTACAATAAAAAGGATAATAAAATATTAGAGTTTTTAGAATATATCGAAGGTAAAATGGATGAAACTTTCGGATTGAAGGTCGATTGGATTTTACCGGATAATTTCTGGAAAAGAGATCCGCGTACTGAAGAGAAAGCTGCAGGTATTCAGGGATGGTTTACTTGGGGTGCTAATATAACACCGACACCATGGGAGTTTAAGGGAAAGTATTATAGTTTTGCTTTTAATGGAGGACGTTTGCCCCTGAATAATGTATGGTATAACGATTGGGTATATGATAAAGACCCGATTCTTGAGACCGGAACTCCTGTTTTGGATAACAGTGGAAAGCCCAAGGATGATGCTCATTTTTCTTCATTGGCAAAAGATGGAAAAACTCCGGTTATTCGTGAAATTTTCGAGAATGGCAAAAAAGTCAAATCTGAGTGGATCGTATTGGAATCTTGGGTAGACTGGGCAGAGGGTTCAACGTGGTATCGGAGCGATCATCCGGAATATTTATATCCTAATCAGTATATATCTTTGGTTCGTGAATTTGCCGATGAAGAATCTCAATGTGTACTCCTTGAGGCGGAAGGTTGTGACGATTATTATGATAAAACTCCGGGAAACTCGGGCGGCGCTTATCGGTATGAATGGCATCACGGTAAAGAATCCGATTTGGATATCTATCGTCCTCTGCATAATATCTTAGATTTGTGCAAACAAGGAACTGCTTCTTGGCCGTCAACTGCGTACGTAACGAATTTTACAGCAGGATTTAATGATGTATGGCAGAGTACATCGGTAGGAAATATTGTTTGTAAACCGATTCATGGAGGAGGTTCGTCCTTATCTTTTCTTCCTATTGATAAAAAGCCGAGTGGATCTTTGAAAAAATTAGCATTGGGAAAATATTATGCTTGGGCTATAACGGATGTAAGCGGAAATAATAAAGTTTATCGTACGGAATTGCAACCGGGGGCAGCTTGCAATCAGGCTTATGGCTGGGTAGATGTGACGAATGGTCAGCCGATGGTGGATCTTGATCTGAATATGCGTGAGGTTTGGGGTATCGATGCCGAAGGTGCTGTATATTATCGTAATTTGCATGGGGAAGTTCGTCTTGACGGAGGTACGAAGCAACAGACAAACTGGACGAAAGCGGGAGATGATAATATCCGGTTAAAGTCGATTACGGCCGATGATAAATTCGTATGGGGATTTACTACTGACGGGAAACTAGTTCGGATGTCTACTGAAAGTAAAAAAGGTTTTCTTGAAGTCGGAAATCCATATAATCTGACTAAAATCGATGCCGGTGGCGGTGAAGTATGGGGTGTTAATGAAGACAAAGAAATTTATCGGATTAATTCTTCTGGAGCAGGAGAATGGGAACGAGTTTTGACAAATGGTGTTATTCCGGACGATAAGGCAGAAAATGTCAGTGTCGGATATGAATATGTTTGGATACAAGGAGTACCTGTTACTACCGGGCGATCGAAATCTTCTACATATTATCGGGCGATTTTAGACGGATTCCAAGGCAAAAGCGTTTATGCTTTGGCTGGTAGTTCGACAGGAACAGGTGTCGATATTACAAATGCAGAAACTAAAGTATCGGTTTTCCCGAATCCATTTACAGATTTTGTTCGGGTAGATGTTTCTGCATTTATAGCAGAGCCTGCACAAGTTGCATTATACGATATGAAAGGTAATTTGGTTATGTCCAGCATAGAACAGTTGCAAGAAGGACAAAATCGCATTACATTAAATACTTCGAATCTGAATAATGGTGTCTATATTCTGAAAGTGATTTCAGAACACAGCAAAGCAATAGTAAAGCTGGTAAAATGAAAGATTGTTTTAGGTTGATTTAGTTTGGTAAAAAAGAGAGAAGAAGACGAATGTCTGAAAACATTCGTCTTCTTCTCTCTTTTGATTAATATCTATTTTTAGTTGTCATTTAACTGTAAAGTAAGTCTTTGGTTAATTTGCCCGAACTATTTTTGAAATTAGAAAACTTTTATTTTGTAATACACATGAAAACAAAAACACTTTTTTTAGGAATGTGCCTGTTGATGACATCGGGAGTGACAGCACAGCAACGTAGTTCGTCTCAGATTGGAGAGAGCGGTTGGGCATTATGGCTTGATCGAGATGCTTCATGGAAGAATGATTCGTTGTATTTACCTCCGACGGATATTTCAAAAATAACTGTTGCAGGACCGACTTGTGGATGGGATAATCTTTTTTCGTCGCTTCGCCCTGAATCGGAAGCAAAAGAAGTTGTTAAAAATAAGACTTTGTCTTTAAAAGTCAAAGTTCCCGGAACAGTAGAAGAATACTATTGGGATGCTCTTTCGAATAATAAAGGTTTAGGAAATACTGGGGATTATAAAGGTGTCAGTTGGTGGGGAACTGATTTTACAGTTTCTCGGGAGATGAAAGGAAAACGTATAAAGATATTTTTCTCAGAAGGTATTCGTCAAAGAGCAGAGGTATTTGTGAATCGTAAGCTGGTTGGTTATGAATTGGTACACCAGACTCCTTTCGAGATCGATGTGACTGATGTCATAAATTACGGAGGTAGTAATGAATTGGCAGTTCGGATAACCGATCCTTCCGGCAATTTCAGTTGGGGGGATTATACCGGAGACAAATGGGGTGATTATCTGTTCCCTCAATCTCATGGTTTCGGCGGAATTTTAGGGATTGTAGAACTTCGTTCTATGTCACCTTTACATGTATCGGATGTGTTTGTTAAAAATAAACCGTCATTAAAGGATATCGATGTAGAAGTCGAAATTATCAATGAGGCGGTCAGGACATTGAAAGGAAATGTAGATATCGCTATTGTAGAAGCATGGAAAGGTAATGCTCCGGTAGCTGATCCGAAGATTTTGTTTACAAAGAATTTGGGCAAAGTGAATGTAAAGACCGGAGAAACGACAAAGCTTACTTTTTCAGCCTCAGTACCCGAAGCTCGTTTGTGGGAGTTGAAAAATTCGAATTTGTATAATGTCGTAACAACGATTAAGGATAGTAAAGGTACGGTTATAGATCAGCATAAACAGCGTTTTGGGTTTCGGTTTTTGAGTGTGGAAGGGTACGGCAAGGATGCTACACTTTATTTTAATGGTAAGCGTACTTTGCTTATTTCTTCGATCAGTTGGGGATATTGGCCTACTAACGGGATGTATCCGACTCGGGAGCTGGCTCGTAAACATATAGAGTCGGCATTTATATTGGGACAGAATATGTTGAACTTTCACCGTTGTCAGGGAAATACGCAGGTACTTGACTTGGCCGATGAAATGGGGATATTGTATTACGAAGAACCCGGAGGATATAGTAGTTCGAGAGTAAAAGAAGGAAGTGAGCAGAGTAAAATGAAAAATCGATTGCTTGCTAATCAATTAAACTCGCAACGTTTTTTAAGAATGGTGAAAAGAGATCGCAATCATCCTTCCTTAATCATGTATAATATGATTAACGAGCCGGGATGGATTCCTGATGAAAGAGCTAAGAAAGATATGGCGGATGCTCATTTGTTGGATCCGACTCGTTTGGTTACATACGGTTCTGGATTTATGAATGTCGGGAATGATGAGCCTCGAAAATTGCACATGATCCCGTATGACCAGACTCAACGCACTGTCGGATATTGTGATGTGCATAATGCCGGGAATTCGGCTGGAGTTTATGTTGATGCTATTTATAGTTCTCCTGAAAGTTTCCTGCGGAATGAACGGGCTGAATCTGAAATTTTTGTTTGGGGAGAGGAGGCCGCGTTAGCATCTCCTCCGCAGTTAGAGAAAGTTGTTGCAGCAATAGAGAAAAATGGAAATCGTAATGGATGGGATGGTGCTGATTATAAAGATTGGTTGAATTCTTATAGAAGTTATATTAAAAATAAAGGACTTGAGAAATATTATCCTTCGATAACAAAACTCATTACTTCTCTGGGCGATATAATGTACTATGAACACGGACGTTTTCTTGAAAATGTGCGAATCGCCGATGGTGCGGATATTTATGTTTTCAATGGGTATGAAGATATGAAAAACGATAATTTTTCGGGTGCTGTTGATGTTTTTCGTAATATAAAGGGTACTCCTGAATTGATTAATCATTATGCTCAGCCTGCGTTTGTTGCTGTGAAAGTCCGGGAAAAAATCGGACATGTAGGAGATACGAATCTGTTCGATATGTTTGTTGTTAATGAGCATGCTGTTCCGGCAGGAGATTATAGTATAAAAGCTTGGGTTGTCACTCCGAAAGGGGACACAGGCATATTGTATGACGGTACAGTAAAAGTCTCTGGTGGAGATACGTTCAGTGATTTGGCTGCCGTGAAGATTCCGGTAAAGCTGAATAAGGGCATAGGCTATTATAAGATCAATGCGGAATTGGTTGATAGATCGGGCAGAAAAGTCGCATCCGGTTATGATGATATTTTTGCAGTAGATTGGAAATCTGATAAGATAAACGGTTATGGTGCTGTGATAGGCGGGGGAATGGAACTTACTAATTTTTTGACAGATCAGAAAAAAGCGAATGTGGTCGCTTATGACGAGTCTCTTGGAAAGTTAGATTATATTTTGGTGGGTTCTATCGATCAAGGTACGGCGTTTAATACTATATCGTCGTTTTGTTTCAAGGCAAAAGACGGAAAAACAATGGGATTGAATCTGGATTATTTTCGAGGTAAAAATTTTGATATGCAAGTTGACCGTCGGATCTCTGCTGCACCGATAGATTTTAATGTCGGCAGTAAACTCATTCCCGGATACGATATATTGGGTGATACAAAATTCTCACTCCGCTGGGAAGGTTATATTGTAGCACCGTATAGCGGAGAAACGGAATTTGAACTTTCGTATGATGATGGAGCGAATCTTTGGTTCGACGGAGAACAGGTGGTCGATAATTTTAAAAATGGACCTAAAAGAGTTGTGACATTTAAACGCAATCTGATAGCAGGAAAATCATATCCTGTAAAGATCGAGGCATATCAAGACGGAGGAACTTGGGAATTTGCTTTGAAATGGAAATTACCGGTGAAGATTCAAGAACCGGACATGTCGGTATTGTTGAAGAGAGTACGGGATGATGGAACTAAATTGATATTGGTCGATAATGCTGAATCGTGGATGGCTAAATTGAAAACTGTCGGAGCAGTTCCCGGTTATAAAGTATTTCATCCTTTGAAAGCTTGGGTGGGTAGCAGTTTTATGGTAAGAGAACATCCTTTTTTCAATGAATTGCCTGTAAACAGAGGTATGAATTGGGAATATCAGCGTTTGGTAATTTATGATGGACCAAAACATTTTGGGTTATATGAGATGCAAGGAGAAGAACCCGTCGTATCTTTGGTCGGATCACCCTTTCATCAGATAACGACATCTGTCGGGGTATTACCTTATGGAAAAGGAAAGATTGTTTTCTCTTCTTTAGACTTGTTACCGAATTTGAGCTTGGATAGTAAACCGGCGAATGTTCCAAAGAAAATTTTATGCAATTATTTGAAATGGGCTACGGGTACACCGATGAATGAGATCTATTTTAGGTAGATTATAACTTTGGCGAAAAAGGTATTTTTGTTGAAAAATTAAGCGATAAAAGTCTCTTAAATTAATCAAGAGACTTTTCTTTTGTAGTATAATTTAAAACTTAAGAGAGATGAAAAACATAAAAAGCAGATTGTTGATAAGTATTTGTTCGGTATTGTTTTTGTTTCCTTTTGATTCAATGGCGAAACGTCTTGATCGGGATCGTATTGTTACAAATCCCATAGATCTGAATTATAGGTTTCGCCTTGAGAAACCGAGTCGAAGAGAAGCTGCCGATCCGGTTATAGTTCTGTATAAAGGCAGATACTATATGTTTGTATCCAAGTCAGAAGGATATTGGAGTTCGGCCGATCTGGTGAAGTGGAATTATATCCCTTGTAAATCTATTCCGATTATAGAAGACTATGCTCCTATGGTTATAGAGTTGGGAGGGGAGTTGTATTATACTGCCGGCTGTACTCGTTTCTTTAAAACGTCCGATCCGGAGAAAGATGATTGGAAAGAGATAAAAGTCAATAATAAAAATCGACATGATGATATTACTATTTTTCAGGATGATGACGGCAAAGTTTATTTTTATTGGGGATGTCATGACAAAAAACCGATACAAGGGGTACAAGTAGATCCGGAAAACGGTTTCAAAGAGATCGGTGAGGTAAGGGACTTGATTTTGCATAATTCAGTAAAATATGGAATCGAATCGAATGGAGACCGGAATGAAATGAATAAAGACGGTTATAACGAGGGGGCTACCATGACGAAATTTACAGTATTCTACTCCGGGAACACAATTCGTGACATACGCCGATGCTGTATATGTATCGGAGAATCCGTTGGGGCCTTTTACTTACATGGAGGATAATCCCTATTCGATCAAACCGGGAGGGTTTGTTCCCGGAGCGGGTCATGGACATACTTTTCAGGATAAATACGGCAATTATTGGCATGTTTCTACGATGGTAATAGCTGTGAAAAATTGGTTTGAACGTCGTTTAGGATTGTTCCCGGTTTATTTCGGAGACAAAGGTCACATGTACTGTCATACGGTATTCTCCGATTATCCGATGCAGATACCGGATAAAAGGATGAATTTCAAGAAAGATGATTTATCCGTAGGGTGGAATTTGCTATCTTATAAGAAAAAAGTCTCGGCATCATCGTTCCAACCGGGACATGAGGCGGTAAATGCCGTGGATGAAAACATCAAGACATGGTGGGCGTCTCAGAGCGGAAGATCGGGCGAATGGCTTCAGATCGATTTGGGACGGACGATGCAGGTCGAAGCCGTTCAGGTAAATATCAGCGATCAGGATTTCGAGACATTGCGGAAAGATGCGTTCCCTATATACCGTTATGTTGTAGAGTCGTCTCAGGATGGGCATCAGTGGCAGATGATAGGCGACCGGAGGAACAATGAGCGGGATGCCGTACATGAGTTGCTTGTTTTGGATCGTTCGGTATCAGCCCGTTATATTCGAATAAAGAATGCTGCGGATCTCGATGGCGGTGTTTTTTCACTATCCGGACTACGAGTTTTCGGGACAGGTAAGGGAAAAGTCCCGTCTGCAGTTACCGGATTCAAGGCCGTCCGCAATGCAAAAGACCGTCGTCGGGCCAGTTTTAGTTGGGACGGACAAGGGGATACGACCGGTTATGTGATCCGTTGGGGAACGTCTCCGAAGATACAGAACAATGCCGTTATGGTTTATGGGAATGAGGCTGAATACGGTTTCTTTAATCGGGATTCTCGATATTATTTTACGATACAGCCGTTCAATGAAAATGGAAAAGGCAAGATAAGTAAAGTTATTTCTGTAGAGTGAGTAGTAGCCTTTATTGAGGAACATTTGATATAAGTGAAAATTTTCTAAGAGCTTGTCTAAATTTTTTTGAAAAATTTATGCAGGCTCTTTATAAATTATGTATATAAAAATTTTAATAAGAAATTAATTCAAATACGGTTGAATATTTAATAGAACAAGGTTTTCTTTGTTAAATATTTGATCACAATACACACACATATATTATTTAAAGCCATGAAGAATTTAAATTTTTCTCTTCTTCTGTCTTTATTTTTCTTGACAATATTGTTGCCGGAATCGGTTGATGCAAAACGGATTGATAAAAAGGTTGACGGGCAGGGTGTAGATGATATTCTGAAAGTTCGTATTGCTGCTTTTAAAGGTGATAAGGCATGCGCTATCAGCTATACTTTTGACGACGCGTTGAGAGATCAGAGCATATTGGCTGCCCCTATGCTTGAAAAATACGGTTTTCGAGGAACTTTCTGGGCTATACCTTCGATGGTTCCTGAGACAGAAGAAGAAATTCTTACAAATTCGAAGAAGAAATGGGGAGGGATTACATGGAAAAGATTAAAAGAGATGTCGGATAACGGACATGAGATCTCGAATCACGGTTGGTCTCATAAGAATCTTGTACATCTGAAATCGGAACAGGAGATTCGTGCGGAGATAGAGAAAGCCGATAGCCTTATCCTGTTGAAAATAGGGAAGAAGCCCCGGACATTCTGTTATCCTTATAATGCATTCAATGATCAAATTCTTGCGATTGCGATGGAAAATCGTGTGGATACTCGTACTCGTTGTTCGGGTTGGGGATATAGAACGACGACTCAGTGGATGAATAACTGGGCGGACGGACTAATTAAAAAAGGAGAGTGGGGCATACCGATGATACATGCCATTATTGACGGGTTTGATGCGTTTCCATCGGCAGACGTTTTGGATAATCACATGGCTTATGTAAAATCTAAAGAAGACCAAATATGGGTCGGTACGTTTCTCGAAGTTGCCAGCTATGTAAAAGAGTCTGAAAATGCTCGTTTATCTGTGATCCCCCGAAAGAACGGTTTGATTTGTAAGACGGAGATGACTTTGGATAAAAAGCTTTTTACCGAACCTCTTACGTTAGTTATAGAAATGACAGGTGCGGTATCTGTTAAAGCTACACAGAGAGGAAAGAGATTGCCTGTAACAATTGCTTCGGATAAAATTTGTATCGATTTTATGCCCGGAGATTCTCCGGTTAAAATACATTGGAAAAAGTAATTGATTAACGATAAGTATTTTTTATATTATTATGAAGACCGGAAAGAATAGTAAGGTTATAATTCAGTATTTAAAGTTTTTCTGTTTATTATTTTGTCTCGTATCATCTTCTTTGGGGTATGGACAAAAGGAGCAGGGCTGGAAATCGGATTGGATAGGAAATCGTTCTGAGGTGAAAGTTATAGAGCCCGGTTTAGATGTAACAGGTGTCGCTATTTCTAAAAACAGGCTGTTTTTGGATGCGAAAAACGATAATATAGAGCTTTCTCGTGAATTGTCTGATGAATATCGAAGTTGTAAAACCTTATGGATAAGTTTTTCGGTTCGTAAAATTGCCGGAAACGGACGTTTCGGATTATCTTTATTGGGAAACTCTCAAGAGAAGTTATTTATAGGGGCTGTCGGTCAGGATAAAACGATTTGTTTCGGTTCGGAAAAATGCCGTGAAAAAATGGGAAATGCCGTACAACTTATTTTAAGAGTTGAAAAGAACAAGGCTTATTTATTCATAAATCCTCCGTTGGCGTCAGTCCCGGATGTTGAAGGGGCTTCCATGACTTTATCCGGAGATTTTTCTTTTGACCGGGTTACATTTTTGTGCGAAAAAGGTAATGTCGGAGAATTTAGTCGAGTCGTTGCGGGAGAACAGTTTGCCGATGTCGTTTTTCCTCGTAAATCGAATGATGATTTGAGAAGTATGGGAAAGCAACCGGTTATTTCGTGGAAGAAAGAAAAAGGGGCTTTATGGATAAATACGAAGTCCGGAATATTACGGTTGAAACCTTATGAGTTCGGGGCTCTTGCAGTCCATTCAGGATCGTTGAGAGCAATCGAGTCGGAGAAAAATTATGCAGTTTCTCAAGAACCTGCTGGAGCGAAATTTTCGGTAGAGGAAGATGCTGACCGGATTTTATTGAAAACAGATCGTTTTTCTGTTACTGTTGAAAAACTTACCGGGCAAATTCGTTTATATGATTGTTTAGGAAAATTATTGATTCAGGAATATCCGAATGGTGGCCGATCTGAAACCGGTCATGAAGAGAAAGTGGCTTGCCGTTTCAGTCTATCTCCGGATGAGGCTCTTTACGGGTTGGGGCAGTTTAGAGATAATTCGTTGAATCTGAGAGGTAAGAGAAGAGAATTGGTACAATTCAATACGCAAGCGGCTGTCCCTGTTATTTATTCGACAAAAGGTTGGGGAATATTATGGAATAATCCGTCTCGAACTATTTTTCAAGATAGTGAAGCGGGGATGAGTTTTCAGTCTGATATAGGAGATATAATCAGTTATTATTATTTCGTAGGAGATAAATTAGATGATTTGATTGCTTCTTATCGTTCGCTTACCGGTAAAGCTCCTATGATTCCTTATTGGTCTTTGGGGTATCATCAAAGTCGAAATAAATATGCAACGCAAAAAGAAGTTATGGATATTGCAGAACGGATGCACAAGGAAAATATCCCGATGAGCACAATTTTTATCGATTATTTTTATTGGCAGAAATATGGTACGGGTTCTCATCGATTTGATGAAAATCTTTTCCCTGATGTTCCGGGAATGTTAAGTTCTTTACATAAAAATTATAATACTCGTGCCGTAATTACGATATGGCCGACATTCCGTCCCGGAATTCCTAATTATGAAGAGTTTAATAGAGACGGTTTATTACTGGACGGAGCAAAAGCTCTGGATGGCATTATTTATGACGCATTTAGCCCTAAAGCTGCCGAAATTTATTGGAAACAGGTAATGCCGTTAGTCGATTTGGGAATTGACGGTTGGTTCTTAGATGGTTGCGAACCGGACCAGGTAAACTCTTTTTTACCGACTGTAACTCACGACGGGCCGGCATTGAAAGTTCGTAACCTTTATCCGTTAGTACATGCTACGACGTTTTATAACGGGTTACTGAAAGCTCGTCCGAATCAGCGGCCTTATATATTGACACGTTGTGCATGGGCTTCTCAGCAAAAAGTAGGTACGGCTGTTTGGTCGGGAGATATACCCACTACTTTTGATGAGTTGCGTAAACAAGTAACGGCCGGGTTAAATTTTGTAGCCTGCGGGATTCCTTATTGGACTACCGATATTGGAGGTTATTCAGGTGGCGATCCTGCTGATAAAAACTATCGGGAGGTGTTTACTCGTTGGTTTCAATATGGCACTTTCTGTCCTGTATTTCGAGCACATGGAAGACGTTATCCGGGTAATACGAAAGTTCCGAATGAATTGTGGGCATATGGTGCTGAAGCGCAAAAAATTTGTACGGAATTTATCAATTTACGCTATGCTTTGTTCCCTTATATTTATACTTTGTCTGGTCAGGTAACTCGCAATCATTATACACCGATGCGGTTGTTGGCTTTCGATTTTCCGGAAGATAAAAAAATTCTCGATTGTAAAGATCAGTTTATGTATGGTCCTTCCCTTTTAATTTGTCCGGTTTTGAATGCGGGAGACCGCAAACGTGAGGTATATCTTCCTTCAGGGAAGCGTTGGATTGATTTTTGGACGGGAGAGAACTACGAAGGTGGGCAAACGATCGTAGCAGATGCTCCGATAGAGCGTATTCCTGTATATGTTCCGGCCGGGTCGATTATTCCTATGAACGTATCATTATTAATGAATCCTGATTCAAGTGCTCCGGTTGAAGTACGTGTATATCAAGGTGCGGACGGTCGGTTCGAATTGTATGAAGATGACGGGGAAACATTTGATTGTGAGCGAGGAGAATATAGTTCGATTCTGTTTATGTGGAATGAAAAAAAGAGGACGTTGACCATTGGGAAACGGCGGGGTGCGTATAAAGGCATGTCGAAAGAAAGAGAGTTTCGTGTTGTTTTAGTTTCTTCCGAGAAGGGAAGAGGTGTAGAAAAAAACTCACCTGATAAAGTTGTTAAATATGTAGGAAAGAAGGTAGATATTAAACTATAAAACGTTACACGTGATTCAAAAAATAAAAAGATCTTCTCTCACCGGATTTTTGAGATATTGGGGTATATTATGTTTTTGTGTGGGAGGAACTCTGCAAGGTCAAAATATAGTTTCCCCTATATCGTTTGTCCCGGATAATTCTGTGCAAGTCCATAATTTAGCACTGAATAGGGCTGCTTATCATTCTTCATGTTCGAATTTTGATTATACGGCTCATTTAATTACTGATGGAAATACGGATGTTCAGGGAGATTCGAAAATTACGGTACAATATTCAGATTTTCCATCTGGAGAATCTCCTGAAAATCTGTTTGACGGATCACCGAATTCAAAATATTTGACATTCCATTCGGAGGGTTGGATTCAGTATGAATTTGCAAATGGAGCGTCTTATATAATAGATCGTTATGTCTTGACTTCTGCCAATGATGATGAAAAAAGAGATCCGAAAAATTGGACATTTTCAGGATCGAATGATGGTAAGAATTGGACTTTGTTAGATACGCGTTCCGATATTCGTTTTAACAAGCGGAAAGAGTCTCTTTCTTTTACAGCAAAGAACACGAATGCGTATAGAATGTATAGGCTCGATATTACAGATAATAGAGGGGATAACCGTACTCAATTGTCTGAGATAGACTTGTTCGAGAAAAATGTCAGTCGAATCGATCGGTCTGTTTTTTCGAGTAAATGGGAGAGTGCTGGAAAGGAGGATCAATGGGTTTATATTGATTTGGGGACAATTTGTCGGATCAATAAAGTAAAGTTGTTTTGGGGAGAAGAGTTTGCACGGTCATATCAAATTCAATTTTCTACTGATAAACGCAATTGGCGTTCGTTGTATTCAACGAATGAGGGAAAAGGAGGAATAGAAGAAATAAAACTGACTACGGCAACTGCGAAATATGTAAGGCTATATATGACAGACGGTATTTCGGAGCATTATTCTTTGGCAGAGATGGAAGTTTATGGGACGGGAGGAGTAATTCCGAAACAAGAGGCTGTTCCGTATATGGGAAAAGAAGGGGCTTATTATTTGACCGGAGGAAATTGGAAAGTGCAGCGTGCAAGTTTGGTGAAATTAGATGGTCTTGAGGTTTCTGATCCGGTATTTGATGACCGGGATTGGATCATCGCTACAGTTCCGGGAACGGTGTTGACCAGTTATTTGAATATAGGAGCTATTCCTGATCCTAATTTTGGAGATCAACAGCTGCAAATATCAGATGCGTTTTTTACTGCAGATTTTTGGTATCGTACAACTTATTGTTCCTAATAAGTATAAAGAGAAAAGAATCTGGCTTAATCTTAACGGAATTAATTGGAAAGCCGATGTTTTTGTAAACGGACATCGTGTCGGAGATATAAAGGGTGCTTTTATTCGTGGAAAGTTCGATATAACACCTTATGTCGTTTCAGGTGAAAAGGCGTGTATTGCAGTATATATTCATAAAAATGATACTCCGGGACAGATAACTGTACAAAGTTTAAATAGTGCCGGAAAAAATGGAGGAGTGCTGGGAGCTGATAATCCGACGATTCACGCTAGTGTGGGCTGGGATTGGTTACCGACGATGCGAGGTAGAAATATAGGAATACAGGATGATGTGTTTATTTCGGCTACCAACGATGTTTCTTTGATTGATCCTTTTATTATATCGGATTTGCCTTTGCCAGATTTGTTCTCTGCTGATTTGACTTTGAGAGTCGAATTACAAAATCATTCGGACAGGGCTTGTAAGGGAAAATTGATGGGAATAATCAATCCGGGAAATATCCGTTTTAGCCGGAGCGTGTCATTGAATGCTTTTGAACATAGAGATTTGGTCTTGGATAAAAATACCTTGCCTCAGTTATGTATCGAAAATCCCGATTTGTGGTGGCCTAACGGTTATGGTGAACAGAATATGTACTCGCTCGAATTATCTTTTGTGGCGAACGGAGGTGTATCCGATAAGAAAACTATACCTTTCGGAATACGGGAGATGAGTTATGATGAGAGTGACGGTGTCTTGAAAACGTATGTAAACGGTACTCGTATATTTTTCAGAGGGGGCAATTGGGGACTTAGCGAGTCTATGCTTCGATTGGATAAAGAGGGATATGATGTTCGGGTTCGTTTACATAAGGAAGAAAATTTCAATATGATCCGTAATTGGGTAGGAATGACTGGAGATGAGGATTTTTATCGGGCTTGTGATAAATATGGAGTTATGGTTTGGGATGATTTTTGGTTAGCTAATCCGGGAGATGGCCCTAATCCGAATGATGAAAAGATGTTTATGAAGAATGCTGTCGATAAAATAAAACATTTTAGAAATCATCCTTCGATAGCTTTGTATTGCGGACGCAATGAGGGTAATCCTCCGGAAACATTAAATAAGGCGTTGCGAGAGCAGACATCTTTGTTGGACGGAACTCGTTTGTATATACCTCATTCTGCGACCGGTACGGTTTCTGGATTTGGACCTTACAGCGTTCAGAATCCGAGGCATTATTTTAAGATAAGAACGCATAGGAAACTTCACTCGGAGATGGGAATGCCTAATATCCCCTCAATAGAAAGTATGAAGAAGATGTTGCCGGAAGATAAATATTGGCCGGTGAATGATGTCTGGGGGCTACATGATTTTTGTATTCATTCGGCGCAAGGTGCATCCGGTTTTATGAATGCAGTGAACCGTTATGGCAAGGCCTCTGATTTGCAGGATTTTTGCAAGAAAGCGCAGATGGTCAATATGGAAAATCATAAGGCTATGTTCGAATCTTTTGTCGGTGCTCAGAGTAATGGTATGTTAATGTGGATGAGTCAGTCTGCATGGCCGAGCACTGTATGGCAGACTTATGATTATTACCTTGATCAGACAGCCGGTTATTATGGTTGTAAAAAAGCTTTAGAACCGTTACATATTCTGTGGGATAGTCAGCTTGATAAAGTCAAAGTTGCGAATAATACTCGCCAAGGATATAAAAATTTGATTGCAGAAGTGCTTATCTATAATATGGACGGTACTTTGATGTTGCGAGATTCTGTACGACTGGATTCCGGATCTGATACCGTTACGGATTGCATGTCTATCGTTTATCCGAAAAAACTTTCTCCGGTTCATTTTATAAAATTGGAACTGAAAGACGGAAATAAAATTATTGCCGATAATTTCTACTGGAGGGGAAATAAGTATCAAGAGTATTCCGATTTGTCGAATATGCTTCCGGCCGACCTGCAATATAGTCTCTATCGGGAAAAAAGTGGAGGAAAGGTATTTTTGACGGTCGATATTAAAAATGCAGGAAAGAATATTGCGTTGATGACTCGTTTGAAAGTTTTGCGTGATAGATCAAAAGAACGGGTGCTTCCGGTTTATTATAGTGATAATTATTTTTCTTTATTACCGGGAGAGACCAAGCAAGTGATTCTTGAGTTTAATGCAAAAGATTTACAAGGAGAGAATCCTGTCTTAGGTATAGAAGGTTGGAATATCGATTATATGGAAATTGTAGAATTTTAGGTGTTAAGGGTTAGGCTGGTTATTCTGAATAATACAAATAAAGTATTATTCAGAATAATTTTTTCTCCGTAGTTAGTTTATAATCAAATTACTGATTTGTTTTGTTACTTGAAATGGAAGTTCCGGATATTCATAGAGTTTGAAACGGGGTTCTGTTTCTCCTTGATAATATTTCCAGATTGTTGCATAATCTTCGGCATCTTCTCCTATTTTTATGAGCTGGCGCAAATATTCTGCAATAGATTTGTTTTCTTTGATATAAACATATTCCATTTTATCGATAATCGGACTGTGTTTACGGGTATGATCGTGATCGAAGCGTAATATTCGTTTCCCATCTTCAGTAATTCCGATCGTTTGGAATGTCATGCTTTTACCTATTCCCGGTAGATTTAACACATTTCTGTCTGTAGCGGCAAAAGGTAGATGATGTTTGCTCAAGAAAGAACGGAGACTATTCGCTGTATTTTCTCCGGATTCGAGGATAGAACACAATTCTTTTGCTTGCTCGGCAGAAAGGTTGCCATAAATTTTTTCTTCGTGTTGTTCTTGCAAGGAACGGCTGTTAGGAGTAAATACGGCATGATTCTCGTTAAATCCTTTTACCGAAAAGGTATAGTAACAGACTACTCCTAAATGATTAAGAATCTGGCGAAGACGAGTTGTGTGTCCTCGGCGGGAAGCAGCCACTGTATATACGAGCTGGTTAGTAATCAACCATCCGGCGGATAGTATTTTTCGGATAGCATTTTTAGCTTCGGGAGTGACTTCAAGCGGTGTTTGAAAATGTGTTTGTATAATAAATTGCTTGACACCGATTGCGGAAGCTTTTTCTTTGAACTCTTTAAGTATGTCGATCAATTCTTGGTCGATGCGCATCGGCAAATAAGCCAGAAGACGTGATCCTAACCGGATGCGTTGCAGCTCTGCATATTTTTCTCCTTCAGGACGATTTTTGTTTGCTTTACGTTTACGGACAGCCATTCGGTAAACCGCTTCTAATATATTGCGTAAAGTTTTGTTCTGACTCATTAATGCATCGCCTCCGGTAATGAGTATATCGCGTAATTGAGTATCCGTTTCGAAATAGTCCATTAGTCGTTTGAGTTTTTTCTCCCAGCTTTCTTTCGGGCGTAAATTTTCGAATTCGAAGTTTAGCCGTTCACTTTGAAAATCATACATTCTTTGACAAGACGCACATAAACCTCCACAGGCTCGTCCCATTGTATCAGGTATGAGAATTGCCACTTCCGGATAACGTCTGTGAATATTATGACCTTCAGGAAGTAACCACCCGGCAGCATTTGGCCTTCCGTCTTTTACAATATCTTCTTTTTCCCAAGCTTTTATATGGCCGTATGTCTCGACTAGTTCGGGAGAATATAAGATATAACTACGTATAGAAATATCATTATATCCTTCTTCATTTATATTTAATAGTGAAAGATAATACGGAGTGACAAAGAATGGCATTCCGATTTTTTTTGCCCGTTGCAATAGATACATGGTTTCGTCAGAGAGAGAATTTCCTAAAAATCTATTCAGTTCTTTGGGACTTTTTACGGCTGTCGAAAGATGAAATCTGAAGTCGTTCCACCATTCTTTGACAAGTTCGTATTTTTCATTATAGTTTAGGTCAGATTCGAAATGATAACGAGACGCAGTTTTCCTATTTTCGATTTTTTGTATCAGAATATGTAAAATTCGTTCTTTGTTTTGTTCCCGAATTTCTATTACTTTCTTATCCAGACCGCTTTCCCATAGGTGTGTACGTTTTTTGATTTGTTGTAAAGATGGGGAGGTATAATTGTTTTCTGATCCTTTAAATAGAAAATATAGATCGATAAATAAATCTGTTGGAGTTTCTTCGTCGTTTAAATTTTCTGTGAGAAATCGATATAAGAGAGAGATTGTTTTTATTTGGATGTTTTGTCCCGTAGAGAGTTCGAAGATAGATTTTCCATCGTAGTCTATCAACATTTTGATCGTTTCTTGAGTATTGTTTGTCGGTATAGTATCTATAAATGCATTTAATTGTATCTTGAATTTTTCTTCATTGGGACTATTTTGCGCGATTGATATAAGTGCAGGAAGTTCTTGTTTATATAGTTGCTTTAGTTGAGAGAGTGTGAGAGTTAGTATTTTTTTCTGTTTCATAGGCTATTTTATTTATATAGTTATTAAAAGTATTTTACCGGCTGATTAATAATAACAAACAAGTTTTTTTATTAGTTGTTTGTTTTCTATGATTAAGATACGCTGAAAATTATTGGATCTATGTATGCGTATGATTATGAATGATCCGGAACAATCCGTTTTGAATTTTTTAAGTCTGTCTGAATTTTTCGATAAGGACCTCTTTGCATTTTTTTCCAGTCTTTCTTTCCGTTTTCGCTTGTCTTGCTATTTGACAAGTGAAAACAATAAAATATCCTTGAAAGAAACTTTTAAACTTGACCCGGGCAAAATTTAGACAAACTCATATATTTTGAGTAGAATAAACTCCAATATTTCAAATATACAAAAACTCGTTCACATCCGGAAGTTTTTCGGGAAAATAATGCAAAGCGTCCGAAACCGAACGGGATGTCGTTTCGCACCGCACTCTTGCGTCGGAGGCTTTTGGCCGCCGGGGTCCCGGAAAACAAATCGTTGCCTGTCCGTTGCTTTTTCGGGATCGAAACAAAAGTTCGGGAATCGCTTCCGCATTTCGTTTCAGATTCGCAAACGCCCCCATTTATTTATTAGAATACAGCAAATTATCCCGAACAACAGAAATGACAGCAATCATAGCGATCGTCGACGATATCGCAACAGCACATGATCATGCGGTCAAACAATCGATAGCCGGCAGACGACAGGTATGCGGGTCGTCCCGTGCGGCAAGCCAACCGCAACAAGCCGTGGCTCCGGAAGCATGATGTACGCCGCCGGATAGTTCCCCGTCTCCGCATCGTAGACGAAATCCTCTTCGAATGCGGCGTCCGGCATTGGTAGCAGAGC
>ENA-OURQ01001089-OURQ01001089.1-human-gut-metagenome-genome-assembly--contig:-NODE-1089-length-23994-cov-2.655792_pt1 | contig 23994 bp, 17 predicted proteins | sample MGYA00242105_ERZ508999 | MGnify/ENA primary metagenome ERZ508999 (study PRJEB26280, sample SAMEA2338771) | human gut metagenome | biome: human gut; feature: human-associated habitat; material: faeces...
TACAATATTGGAGGGTACGATATTCACAACGGTATCCAGCAAAGAAATACTTGTATTGCCTGCCGTCTCAATCGTCTTAGCTGCTGCATCTGTCACATACTGAGAAAGTGACGCATCGCCCGGCCGTATCAGTTCAAATACGCCAATACCGACCAGCACCGCCAGAAGTGTGGTAAACAGATACATGCCAAACACTTTCAGACCGATTTTTCCCAGATCCCGAATGCTGTCAAACTGTGCCAGACACGTAACAATGGAAAAGAACACCACCGGACCAACAATCATCTTTAGTGCATTTAAAAACATGGTCTTTACGGGCGTGTATCGAACACGCGCGGGAACACAATATCCAGGTGGCGTACACTCGGGTCGCGTTGGAAAACACTCGAGTGGAATTGGCCCGGGGCAGGGCACAACGTTTGCCCTCGTTGGATTTTTCCAGCACTCAAGGTTGGGGACACCAGAAAAAAGCCGGAGCGAACGGAGATATGAAATCGTCGAGCGCTTACACGGGTAATTATTCTTTGAACGGAAACATGGTGCTTTACCAGGGGGGGAAACTCTCCCGTTCCGTGCAACAGCAGGAATTGGCGGAAAAAGCCATGATGCAAGACATGATGGTCGCTCAAAACGATATAGAGATAGCCGTGACGAGGGCTTATTTGCAGGTATTGTACGCGAATGAAATGCTAAAGACCGATCGCCAAACGCTGGAGAGTTCGGAAGCGCAGCTTGCCCGAACGAGAGAATTTCAGAAAGCCGGATCGGTAAGCGCGAGCGATTTGGCTCAAATGGAAGCCCAGTATAGCAGTGACCGTTATCGGGTGGTGCAAGCGGAAAATGATTTGGCTCTTTCCAAGTTGCAATTAAAACAATTGCTGGAGTTGGAACCGGAGGAAAGTTTCGAGGTGTTTTTTCCGGAATTGGACGAAGAAGATGTAATTGTTGTTATTCCCCGGTTGGAAGATGTTTACCGGGAAGCGCTGGAACAGATGCCGGAGATGAAAAGCAGCCAGGTGAACGTGGAGGCGTCGGTATTGGGAGAGAAAATCGCGAAAGGGGATTACCTGCCCGGCGTTTCGCTTTCGGCTTCCGTTTCTACCGGGCATGATTCCAAGGGACGGGGTTCCTATTTCTCGCAAATGGACGATCGGTTGGTAGAGAACGTGGGGTTGAATATCAGTATCCCGATCTCGAACCGGAAACAGGCTCGTTTGAATGTTTCACGGGCAAAACTTCAGACAGAACAAGCACGTTTGGACGAGCGGAATACCCGGAAAGACCTCTTGCAAACGGTGGAATCGTTGCACCAGGATGTGGTGGCCGCGCGAAGTCGATACTCCGCGGCGGTACAACGGGTGAAATTTGCCGGGGAGAGCTATCGCCAGGTGCAAGCGGAGTTTGCCGCGGGTATGAAGAGTGCCGTGGATTTATTGGTGGAAAAGAACAATTATCTTTCCGCCTTGCAGGAGCAGATTCAAGCCAAATACCAGGCGGTGCTTGCTTTCAAGTTATTGAATTTTTACAGGAATGAACCGATTGATATCTAATTGTTGATTTAATGTAGTTGAAGATGAAAAAAGTAATTGTAGCAATAATCATAGTGGTGGGAGTGGCTTTAGCCTTTTTCGCTTTCCGCCCGAAAGAAAAAGAAGTCGTGAAATATGATTCTTTTGAGGTGAAGAAAGGGGATATTCGCAACACGATCACGGCAACGGGAACGATAGAACCGATCACGCAAGTGGAGGTGGGAACCCAGGTATCCGGGACGATCGCCCATATTTACGTGGATTATAACACGGAAGTGAAGAAAGGACAATTGATTGCCGAGTTGGACAAGACAGTATTGGAATCGGAATACGAGTCGCAATTATCGGCTTTTTATTCCAACCAGAACGAGTACGATTACCAGAAAAAGAATCACGAGCGGGTGGCAGGATTGCACGCCAAGAATCTGGTGAGCGACTCGGATTTCGAAACCTCCGGGTACCAGTACGAGAAAGCTCGTCGGGCGTTGGATCGCTCCCGTTCGGATTTGTTGAAAGCTAAAACGAACTTGAATTATTGCATGATTTATTCTCCGATTGACGGGGTGGTTATTTCCCGTGCGGTGGACGAGGGACAGACCGTGGCGGCAACGTTTAATACTCCTAAATTATTTGTTATCGCGAATGATTTGCGGAAGATGCGCGTGATTGCCGACGTGGACGAGGCAGACATCGGTCAGGTGAGAGAAGGGCAGAAGGTGATATTCAGGGTGGACGCTTTCCCGGACGAATATTTCGAGGGGGCGGTGACCCAGGTGCGGTTGGAGCCTATCGTGACGTCGAACGTGGTTACTTACGAGGTGGTGATCGACGCGCCGAATCCTGATTTGAGGTTAAAACCGGGGTTGACAGCCAGCATCACGGTGTTGATACACGAGAAAACGGATGTATTGATGATTCCCTTGCGTGCTTTACGCTTCCAACCCGGGGACGAGCATGAACAACCGCTAAAACCCGAGAGTGGAAAGACGGCTCCCGGAATGAAATCGGTTTGGGTGCAGGCTGCCGGGAACTTAATAAATAAAAACGTGCGGTTAGGCATATCAGACGGTATCTACACGGAGGTCACGGAAGGTTTACAGGCGGGAGAACGAGTAATCACGGGAATACAAGTACCCATGTCTGCATCCGGCATGAAACAGGTGAAACCCGGTGGCAATCCCTTGATGCCCAACATGACCGGAACGCGTCCTCACTAGTACCATTTATAGATCAAGATTATGAGAGGACAAGTGAAAGATATAATCAGGATAGAGAATCTTTGCCGGGATTTCGTGGTTGGCTCGGAAACCGTGCACGCGTTGCGAGGGGTTTCTTTCTCGATTCAACCGGGAGAGTTCGTGACGATCATGGGGACGAGCGGTTCCGGTAAATCGACTTTGTTGAACGTGTTGGGATGTTTGGATATTCCCACGTCGGGGGAGTATTACCTGGACGGGATGCCCGTGCGGGAAATGGGAAAAAATGACAGGGCTTCTTACCGGAACTTGAAAATCGGGTTCATTTTTCAATCCTATAACCTGTTACCCAAGACAACAGCCTTGGAAAACGTGGAATTGCCCTTGTTGTACAACCCGTCGGTTTCCAAGCGGGTTAGGCGCGAGAAGGCGTTGAGCGCCTTGAAAGCGGTAGGTTTGGAGAACCGGGTCAATCATCGTTCCAACCAGATGTCCGGTGGGCAACAACAGCGTGTGGCAATTGCCCGAGCCATGGTGAACGACCCCGTTATCTTGTTGGCAGACGAGGCGACGGGTAACCTGGATACGCGAACCTCTTACGAGATATTGGCATTGTTCCAACGGTTGCACGCCGAGGGACGAACCATTATATTCGTGACACACAACCCGGAAATAGCGGAGTTCAGTAGTCGCAACATATTACTCCGTGACGGGCGGGTAGTTGAAGATAAGATAAATTCGCGAATCGGTTCCGCCCGGCAAGTGCTGGAATCTTTACCGAAAGAGTAAATAATTCAGTGATTTCAGATTCAGTGATTCCGTGATTAACAAATCGCAGAATCTGAAATCACTAAATCACAGAATCAAATCATAAATAGATGAATTACGGGAATTTGATAGTAATAGCCCTTCGGGCTTTGAGTAATAATAAATTGCGAGGGTTCCTGACGATGTTGGGTATCATTATCGGGGTAAGTTCGGTCATCTCTATGCTTGCCATTGGCGAGGGATCGAAGTACACGATAGAGAAACAGATCGAGGAACTGGGGGCAAACATGGTGGTAGTCAATCCCACGAATGCCATGGTCGGGGGAATTCGTCAAAACGGGGTACTTGTCCAGACGTTAAAATTGGAGGATTACCAGGCGATCGTGTCGGAAGTTCCTTACATGGAGAGTTGTTCGCCTTACGTGTCGAAATCGGGACAAGCTATTTACGGACCGAATAACTCGCCGACCACGGTGTATGGGATTAACGAGGATTACATGGATATCCGTCGCTTGACAGTGAACAGGGGTGAGATGTTCAGTGACCAGGACATGAAAAATGCCGCCAAAGTATGTGTGGTGGGGCAGACAATCGTGGATAATCTTTTCAAGAACGGGGAAGATCCTCTCGGTCAGGTGATTCGTTTCGACAAGGTGCCTTTCCGTATCGTGGGAGTGTTGGCTCCCAAGGGGTATAACTCCATGGGACGGGATCAGGATGATATCATATTGGCTCCTTTTACCACGATACAAAAGCGTTTGTTGGCAATCCCTTACATGCACGGTATTTATGTTTCCGTGATTGACGAGAAATACACGGGCAAGATGATGCAAGAGATCACCGGAGTGTTACGACAGACACACCGTATCCCGGCGGGAGCGGAGGATGATTTCACGGTTCGTTCCCTTGAGGAGATGAGCAAGGTGTTGACGATGGCAACCAAGGTGTTGACTATTCTTTTGGCTTGTATCGGCGGTATCTCCTTGCTTGTCGGTGGCATCGGAATCATGAATATCATGTACGTTTCGGTCACCGAGCGCACGAGGGAAATCGGTTTGCGAATGTCTATCGGTGCCAAGGGACGGCATATCCTGTTCCAGTTCCTGATAGAATCAATTATTATTAGTGTATCCGGGGGTGTTATCGGCGTGGGGCTAGGGATAGGAGTTTCATTGATTCTTAGCTCTTTGCTGGGATGGCCGGTATCCGTGTTGCTGTACTCGGTAATAATTTCGTTCCTTGTTTGTACGTTTACGGGAGTTTTCTTCGGTTGGTATCCCGCTCGTAAAGCTTCTCGGTTGAACCCGATAGATGCCATCCGTTACGAGTGATTAAAATACGCGTGCTTTTCTATAAATCATCTTGGTCAACAACACCAAGATGGAAGGGGTTGTCCCAAAAGTTGGATAGCCCCTTTTGCTATTGTTTATTTCGGTAAAAAGGTATTTTAACATTGCAACTGGAAAATTCGTACTAATTTGCCTCATCTTTTCCAATAGAAATAGATCCTAAGTATTTACAGGTTTATCAAAAGGCGGCTTGTACTTGAAACAATTCTTTCCATGGATGGTTTCGGGATACAACCTTTTGATGCTGGGGGAAGAATGAATTTAATGGATATCGTGGAAGACCGGCACGAGAAAAATCAACGGAAAAACTATTGTAGGTGTCGTTTTAGATAGGGGTGTTTACCAGACTATTCGAATTGAATTACATGGGGACTCTATTAGAAAATTGCAAGCTAAAAGATAAAATAACTATATTTGTGAATAGAATTTAATAATCATGGCATACCAGTAGAATTTCATGCGCAAGTACAAAAAGATAATTTGACCGTTTGGGGGGGGAAATTTACAGGGGCCAATTTGGATTTTAGGGGGTAATTATATTGGAATTTTCATTTGGGAGGTTTGGCTGGTAAAAGTAAACCGAGAGTTAAACTAGAAATTTGGATAGTGTCTCCCAAAGTGTATAAATAACTGTTTTTTTGATTATAGAATTATTATTATGGAAGAGCGGATAAGACAATATATTAAGGAAATCGAGAAGGCGCAAGATATTAAAGTGCTTCTTGCTTGTGAGACGGGATCTAGGGCCTGGGGATTTCCTTCCCCGGATAGTGATTATGATGTAAGGTTGATATATCGGCATCGTATGGACTGGTATTTGTCGCTTTTGGAGCCGAAAGATACTTTCGAAGTAATGCTGGAGGACAATAATTTTGATATTTCGGGGTGGGATATTCGAAAAACGCTAGGATTGTTATGGAAATCGAATCCGCCGTTGCTGGAGAGAATTCAATCTCCGATTGTTTATGTGGCGGATGAAGAATTCCTGATAGGTATGAATTCGATTGCACCTCGTTGTTATTCACGAGTGGCAACGATTCACCATTATTTGAGCATGGCTAAAAAATGCTTTGAAGAGATAAATGGCAAAGAGAGTTATAAGTTGAAAAAGTTTTTTTATGCATTGCGTGCGGCTGTTGCTTGTCGTTGGATCTTGGAAACAGACCGAATTCCCCCGATTCGATTTTCTGAAATGCTGGAAGGAATTCATGTTTCGGGAGATTTGTACGAACGTATAGGAGAGTTGATCAAGTTAAAGTCCCGGGAGAATGAGTCTTATTTTCATAAAGGAGAAACTGCGTTGATTGCTTTTATTGACGAATCAATCGCTTTAGGTGAGGAACGTGGTAAATGTTTGCCAGCGGCTAGTGGAGACATATTCGAGTTGGATACTTTTTTCAGGAATGTTGTAAAGAAAGAGCTATGACAATATCTGATCTGAAATCCGGAGAATTGATCATCTTGGAATGTATTAGTGGTAGCCGGGCGTATGGTTTGGATACTCCTTCTTCGGATACGGATATAAAAGGTGTTTTCTTGTTACCGAAAGAGGATTTTTACGGGTTGAATTACGTTCCTCAGGTAAATAACGAAACGAACGATATCGTGTATTACGAATTACGGCGTTTCTTGGAATTGCTATCTCAAAATAATCCGAATATATTAGAATTGTTAAATACCCCGGAAGAGGCGATCTTGTATAAGCATCCATTTCTAGCTGAAATTAAGCCGGAAATATTTCTCTCGAAATTGTGTAAAGACACGTTCGGGAATTTTGCCTTGTCGCAGATCAAGAAAGCGAAAGGATTGAAAAAGAAAATAATGAATCCGTTAGATAGGGAGAGAAAGAATATTCTTGCTTTTTGTTTTGTGGATTATGCTCAGGGGGCGATTTCCTTGTTAAAATTTCTGGAAATCAGGAAATGGAAACAAGAGGATTGCGGTTTGGTAAATATCCCTCATATGAAGGATATGTACGGACTTTATCATGATGCGAATGGGGAATACCGGGGTATCATGAAAGACGAGTCTTCCAACGAGGTTGCCCTGAGCTCTATTCCTAAGGATCGGGAACGCATAGCTTTGTTGTATTTTAATAAAGACGGTTATTCTACTTATTGCAAGGAATACAAAGAGTACTGGGGGTGGGTAGAACAACGTAATGAGGAGCGTTATCAAAATACTTTGTCTCACGGAAAAAAGTATGATGCCAAGAATATGATGCATACTTTCCGGCTTTTGGAAATGGCTATCGAGATCGCTAAAGAAGGACGGGTGAATGTTCGGCGTCCCGAACGGGAATTCCTTCTAGCAATAAAGAGCGGGGAGTACGAGTATGAAGAATTGCTTCGTATGGCAGAGGTTAAGCGGGTTGAAATGGAACAGGCGTTTGCGAGTTCTATTTTGCCGGAGTTTCCGGATATGGAGCGGATAAATCGGCTTGCGTTTGAGTTGCGGGAAAAATTTTACACGAGTAAATAATACTTATTTTTGTCTCTATACACTTAATACTTAAACGAATGAAGATGTCTAAAGAACAACGTCGGTTGTAAAAGCCGATACAAGTCCCTGAAGTCCGTGTGATAGGAGCATCGGGTTTTATTAATTGTTTTATGTGCTGCATACAATTGTCTTGAAGTTGTAGTGTGCCGACTTTTAATTTAGGAATCATGTGTACCATCCAAAGTATTCATTTGTTATTCCGAACAGGTTACGTGAAAACAAGTTTTTAAAAGAACTTGTGAGAGATTCGTGTACATGTTTCCGCCCGAAATAAGTCAATCCGGTATTCATTTTTTTATTTGAAGTTTTATGAGTGAGATTATAGTGAAACAGGTTATGTATAGCCATGCAGATAAGGAGCTTTTGTTTCAGAATATCAGTTTTCGGGTTCAGGGTGGGGGTAAGGTTGCGCTGATAGGGAATAATGGTTCAGGGAAATCAACGCTGTTACGGATGATTGCAGGTGATTTGCAACCAGTCTCGGGAGAGATCATTGTTTCGGAAAAGCCTTATTATGTCCCGCAGCATATGGGACAATTCGATTCGTGGACCGTGGCTGAGGCATTGCAGGTGGATCGGAAAATAGAAGCATTGTATGAGATACTTGGCGGGACTGTTGACGTGGAGTCTTTCACGATTCTAGGAGATGACTGGGATATAGAGGAACGGAGTCGTTCGGCGTTGAAGTATTGGGGATTACTGAACGTGAAACTTGATCAAAAGATGTCTTCGCTGAGTGGGGGAGAGAAAACGAAGGTTTTTCTGGCAGGGATTCAAGTGCATTCACCGGGGGTAATTTTGTTGGACGAACCGACGAATCATTTGGATAGGGGGAGTCGAGAGAAATTGTATGATTTGATTTGTCGGGAAAGTGCAACCGTGCTCGTGGTGAGTCATGACCGAGTATTGTTGAATTTGTTGTCGACGATGCTGGAGTTGGAACGTAAAGGGATAGTACTTTATGGTGGAAATTATGATTTTTATAAAGAGCAGAAAGAGATACATTTGAATGCACTGCGCGAACAGGTCGAGGAGAAACAGAAAGAGCTACGTCTGGCTAAAAAGATTGCCAAGGATGCGGCAGAACGACAGCAGAAACGGGAAGTTCGGGGAGAAAAGCAAAGTTTGAAGAAAGGAATTCCCCGGATTATGATGAATACGTTGAAGAATAAGGCGGAAAAGTGTACTTCCCATTTGAGAGATGTGCATGAGGGAAAAATAGATGCGATTTCCATGACTCTTTCGGAAAGCCGGGCGGCCTTGCCGGGTGTGGAACAAATGAAAGTAGATTTCAACCCGTCACAATTACACGAGGGAAAAACCTTGGTTACAGCTCGTGGCGTTAATTTCAGCTATGGAGTGGAATTATTGTGGGAACAGGCGCTTTGTTTCGAGATTAAGAGCGGAGAACGTGTTGGTCTGGACGGAAAGAACGGTTCGGGAAAGACAACGTTATTAAAATTGCTACTCGGACAATTGAAGCCGACGGAAGGAGTGTTGAGCCGGGTGGATTTTAAATATGTGTACGTGGATCAAGAGTGTTCTTTGTTGCGGGACAATTTGACGGTCTATGAGCAAGTGGAACGTTTTAACGAGCAGAATATCCCGGAACATGAGTTGAAGATGCGATTGAATCGTTTCTTGTTTCCTTGGGAGGTCTGGGATAAACCTTGTTGTAAATTAAGTGGAGGAGAGCGGATGCGTCTCGTGTTGTGCTGTCTGATGATCGGTAATAACACACCTGACGTATTTGTGTTGGATGAACCTACGAATAATCTGGATATATTGAATATTGAAATTATAACTTCGACTATTAAGGATTACCGGGGAACAGTGATTGTTGTCTCGCATGATCGGAGTTTTATGAATGAAATTGGAGTGAGTAGGTATATAGAGGTATAAATCCATCAAAGGCGCTTTTGAATAAATTCATTTTGTTTTGCCCTTCAGCTTGTGTAGAGAATCAAGTGTAATTTAACCATGAAGTAATCGAGAAACTACCTCTCATTCGTTGCTTATTCAGAGCTTAACCGAAGCTTATTCTATCCGGGTTGCATGAGCCACGAGTAAGTTTTGAATCAATTTCGAAAAAGAGGTACTTTCTCTCCTAATTCTCAGTAGGATTCTCATTACTTCGAGGAGGTAAACGTAACCGGCTCGATGGGTGAAATTAATATATGCCTTGACGAAAAAATATTTCCCCACGCACCTACGCCGATAAGTGGCTGATCTTTCCGGGGAACTTGAGTTCTTGTTTGAGTAATGTGATAATTACACAAGTAAATCATGTCTATAGATCGTACGTCTTGGAAAAAATTGTAATTTTGCAAAAAGAAGTGGATTATGATTGAGCGAGAAGTGATGGTACTTGTGTATATAAATACAAAATGATGCTGATGGAGCAAACGCAATTTTTAAATGGGGTAAATAGGAAGGGCGATAAAGCTTGGAAAGAGTTGTATCGGTATTTTTATGCACCATTGTGTAGTTATTCGGTAAAGATTACCGGTGATGCGGATGCTGCGGAAGATATCGTGCAGGGATGCTTGGTGCGTTTGTGGCGTTCGTCAATCATTTTCACGGATATTAAAGCGATTACAACTTACTTATATCGTGCTGTGTATAACGGTTCCCTCAATTTTATACGGAATAAGCAGGCATCGGAGCATATTCATAAAACGTGGTTTGATAATTTGCAAGTACAGGAAGAGGAAGGCGTGTATGCTGCTTTGGAGGAGGAGGCGATTACTCGCTTTTATGTGATTATTGTGGAGTTACCCGAGCAGCAACGGGAGATTCTATTGCGTAGTCTGCGTGGTGATAAAGTGAAAGATATTGCCGATAAGCTGAAAATATCTGAAAATACAGTGAAGACTCATAAGAAGCGAGCTTACCAATTCGTGAGGGAACGGTTGGGAGAGAGTTTAGGTATCGTTATGTCTTTATTGTTTGTGTAATAATAATCTGTCTGTTTATATTATATATATTTTTTTTTCAAGAAGTAAAGTTTTGGTATTCAATATGTAGAATGTCAAAATATAATTTTTTTTGATTTTTCCCGTGATTTTTGTCACCCGTTTTTTAGGTCGGCGTGTTTGTTAGTGTATTTGTAAAAAAAATAATGCATGAGATGGGATGAAATATACGATAAGTCCAAAGCGATAGTTCGACAAGTAATCGGGCAAGTACTTGATGAGGAATCTCAAGGAAATTTCGAAGGGATGGAAAATATCGTGAAACATCTACAGGATTCTGATTATTTGGCAGGAGAGTTAAAAAAAAGGGAACGCTACGACTACCAAGAAGCTTTTCGAAATTTGAAACAAGGGGAGCGTAGGCGTAATCGTTTGCGGATGTTGACGATAACAAGTAGTGCGGCATGTATTCTTGTGGCTGCAAGTTTACTCGTGTGCCAGTGGGATAAACAAGATAAGCGACAGGCAAGATTGGCAGAAAACAAAATGATGCCCGTGAGGGGAATGAAAGCTGTCTTGTTGAAAGCAAGCGGTGACGAATTGCAACTTGATGAACGTAGTTTGCGGGTAGAAGGTGACAACGGTGTGGTGATGGCGGTGGATTCTTCCGGTTTGCAATATGAGATAATCACTGACTTGTCGGTAAGAGAACTGGAATATAATACGTTGAGCGTGCCTCGAGGAGGGGTTTATCAATTGACTTTGGCGGACGGAACAAAGGTATGGTTGAATTCTGCTTCGAGGTTAATTTACCCGGTAGTGTTTTCGGGTAATACAAGAGAGGTAACGTTAGTGGGAGAGGCGTATTTTGACGTGCAAAGAGATGAGATGAAGCCTTTTATCGTGAAGACAAGTTTAGGGAGGGTGAAGGTGTTGGGTACGCGGTTTAACGTGAAGGTTTATCCGGAAGAAGCTTCTGTTATTACTACACTTGTGGACGGAAGCGTGAGTTTCGGCAACGAGGAGGTGATGGAAACGAAGTTGTTACCGGGCTATCAATTGGTGTATGGCAAGGGGGATTCCATCGTAAGCGTGCGGGCTGTGAATGTTAATAATTACGTAGGATGGCGGGATAATCAATTGTGTTTTCACGAAGAAACATTAGAGGACATCATGCGGGTGCTGGCTCGTTGGTATGATGTGGAGGTGATATTCGAAGATGAGGGATTGAGACAGATTGAGTTTTCTGGAAATTTGGATAAATATGAGAATATCAGTAAGTTTTTTAAATTATTTGAATTGGGTGCGGATGTGCAATTTGTGATAGATAATAAAATGATTCGCATACGAAAGAAAAAGTGAGATTGACGCTCTTTTACAGATAAAAAATAGAGGATACGAGCCTAGCTACCAACTTGAATCGTGTCCCCTAGTAATTACACGGTTATTAATTAAATAAAAATGTACCATGTGCTACAAATTTATGAAAAAAAATCGATTGGATCGTTATGTGCGACCAGTTAAGTGGAAAAAAACTTTATTAGTTATGAAACTGATTTGTGTTTTAACCTTGTTGTTGACGATTACAGCTTCGGCATCCGTGTTCTCACAACAAGAAGTGGTGACTTTAAATGTCAGGTCTACGACTTTGAGCAACGTGTTGATGTTAATCAAAGACCAAACCGGAGTGAAAATTCTTTATAACGAGAGTGTATTGAAGAACGTTTCGTGTGAAGATGTGATTTTGAACAACGTGATGGTGGAAGAAGCATTAAAACAAATCTTACGGAATACCGGTTTTGGATACTCCATGGTGGATGGCGTTTTTGTTATCAAAGAGATGAAGCCGGAGGATGAAAAAAAACAGTTCCAGATATCGGGATTGGTGACGGATGAATCCAAGTTACCCCTTCCGGGTGTGACTATTCTAGTGAAAGGGGGAAGTGTTGTCTTGGGAGCAGTAACGTCAGCTGATGGAAGATTCAAGATGATGATACCTAGTGTTTTAAAAAAGTTTACCATATCTTTTTCTTTCGTGGGAATGGAATCCGTCATAATGGAATACAGCGGGAAAGACACGATCAACGTGGTGATGAAAGAAGATTTGAAACAGATGGAAGAAGTGGTTGTGACTGGGTATCAAGTGATCAAGGAAAAAGCATCGACAGGTTCTATCAGTAAGGTAAACATGGACGATTTGATCTTGAATGGTACGCAAACTTTGGAGGCTGCGTTACAGGGAAAAGTTCCAGGAATGATGGTTATCAACCGTAGCGGTTTGACGGGTACTCGCCAAAGAGTGAGAGTGCGGGGAACTGCCACGTTGCTGGGAAATGCCGAACCGGTGTGGGTGGTGGACGGTATTATCCAGGAGGATCCCCTACCGTTTAACACGAACGAGTTCAATAATTTGGATCCGAGTAACACGGATATGATCAATGATTTCGTGGGTGGTGCTATTTCCTGGTTAAACCCGAAGGATATAGAATCGATTACGGTATTGAAGGATGCTGTTGCCACAGCGATTTATGGTACGAAAGCGGCAAACGGAGTGATCGTGATCACGACGAGGAAAGGGAAAGTGGGACGTATGTCTGTCAGTTATTCCGGTGGAATGTCACTTTCTCCGCGAATGAATTACAATAAAATGGAGTTGATGAATTCACAACAGCGCGTGGAGGTATCCCGTGAAGCTTACGAAACGAATATCCCTTTGTCCGGGAATCAGAATATCGGTTATACGGCATTGGCAAAAGCCTATCGAAATCGGGAGATTTCGTTGGAGGAGTTTACAGCACAAGCTAAACAATTGGAAAAGAATAACACGGATTGGTTTAAGGTCTTTTTTAGAAACGCAATCAGTCATAATCACACGGTGAGTATCTCGGGCGGAAATGAACAAGCTACTTATCACGCTTCTTTTGGTATGAGTGAAAATAATAATACAGCCAAAGGAAACAGTCAAAACCAGTACACGGGTAATGTAAGCGTGTCCGCTCGCTTGTGGGAAAAGGTTTCTTTTTCAACCTCGCTTGCTGGTAGTGTGTCGGAAACAAAAGGTTTCGTGGGAACTGTGAATCCATTCAGTTATGCCACTACCACCAGCCGGGCGATTCCCCACAAGGATGCCAACGGTGAATTGTCATTTTATGAACACAAGGATAACGGTTATTTGTTTAACATGGAGAACGAATTGGAACATAGCGGGAATGAAAATACGTTGTCTTCTTTGAATGTTAGCCTAAGTCTTCGTTGGCAAATATTGGAATCCTTATCTTATTCGATGTCCGGTTCTTATAGTAATTCAAACATGAATGGTGAGATTTGGTACACGGAGCAAACGAATTATATTGCAAATATAAGAAAGTATAATTTCGAGGAGTATAGTGAAGGGGATGAAAAGTATGCTTTATCAGAACTTCCGCATGGGGGGGAATTGACGCAATCTTCGAGTAATTCTATTGGGTGGAGCTGGCGTAATCAATTGGATTTCGTGAAAGTATTTAACGGAAAACATTCTCTCTCGGTTGCTCTTGGTTACGAGATGAGAAGTTCTCGGAGAAAGGGTTCTTCGGAGACGACTTACGGATATATGCCGGATCGGGGTAAGGTTATCGTGAATATTCCTCCTTTTTATGCAGGCACAAACAATATTAGTGATAAATATCGAACGACACCCTCGATTAGTGATAGTAAATCGAACACGATGTCGTATTACGCAACGTTGGGGTATATGTTTGATGACCGTTATGCGTTTAACGTGAGTGCCCGGGGAGATGCTTCCAATCGATTCGGGCAGGACAAAAGTGCTCGTTTCCAACCCGTGTGGGCGTTAGGTTTTCGTTGGAACATGGAAATGGAACCTTGGATGCAGAACCAGAATTTCGTGCGTGGGATGAATTTTCGTTTCTCTTACGGGTATCAAGGAAATGTGGTGGAAAGTGTCAGTCCTTTCCTGATTGCAATTATTGGGAAAGATCCCAAGAGTTACGATTACACGTTGACTGTAAAAGACTTGCCCGCACCGAAATTGAAGTGGGAAAAAGTACAGAATATCAACTATGGTATCAGTGGTAGTTTGTTCGATAATAAGATTTCTTTCTCTTTTGACGGGTATTACAAGAAAACAACAGATATGGTGGTTGGTCTGGATGTACCTTACGAGAACGGAGTATCAACTCGCCCCATTAATGGGGGAAAGATGTCCAATTCCGGTTGGGATGCCAGTTTCGGTTTTACCCCGGTGAAGAGAAAGGATTTCATTGTCTCCTTAGGTTTCAATATGGGAAAAGTTTATAATAAGGTCGAATCGGTAGTTGAACCTACTCATAATTGGAGTGAGGCTGCAAGTGGTAATTTGAATAAAAAAGGATATGCGGTGTCTAGTTTTTGGGCATTGCGTTTTGCAGGGTTGAATGCCGAACATGGGGGACCGATGTTTGATTTGAGCGGTTCGGAATTGGAAGAGGCAAAATCGGATGCGACACTTTATATGGATTATGCTGGGAAAATGGAACCGGACTTTAATTGCGGAGTGTCTTTTTCCATTCGTTACAAGACGTTGTCCTTGTCAAGCGGTCTGTACTTGAGCGTGGGGAATCAGACCTTCCTTGCCCCGATGGGACGCTTGACACAGAGTATCCCAAGCGAGTATGAAAATATGTCTACCGAATGGGTGAAACGTTGGAGAAAGCCGGGAGACGAGAAAATTACCAATGTTCCCTCGTTGCCGAATATGATCACGAGTGCTAAAAAAGTACGGGTATTGGATTTGGATGAAAATCCGTATGATTTGTATGCTAAGTCAACGGTACGTGTAGTGGATGCTTGGTATTTGCGTTGCGGTAGTATTTCACTTTCTTATTCCGTACCGGAAAGGTTATTACCGGGTACGTTGCAAGCTATTGGGTTTTCGTTTTCCTTAGGTAATCCGTTTCAGATCAGGAGCAAGGATTTCAAGGGACGTGACCCGGAAGTTGCATTGGGAGGACAACCGTTGCAGAGAACTATGTCATTAGGGGTTAATGTGAGTTTTTAATAAATAAAGAAATATAGATATGAAATCAAGGTTGTTTTTACTATTTCTGGCACTTTGCTTTATTCAATGCGATGATTTTTTGGAAGAGCAGAGTCAGAGTGAAGTTCGCCCTTCAACAGTGTCGGATATGGAAAAAATCCTGGAGTCGGGAGCTTACCCGACCCAATCGGCAGGGCGGTTATTTAATCGCAGAACAGAAATATTCACGGATAATGTGCGGAGTAATATCGTGGAAGTCGGACTTGCGGCTCAAAAAGAAAAAGAGCTATGGCAATTCAGGTGGGATCGTTCCATGTTTAACGAGGATGGTGGGGGACAGGATATTACTTTTTGGTCTATTCCTTATGAACAGATCAAAGGATGTAATATCGTGTTGGAATACGTGGATCAAATGGATGGAAGTGAAGTAAAGAAGGAACATATAAAAGGCGAGGCTTATGTGTTGCGAGGCTTATATTACTATATGCTGGTGAATTTTTTCAGTCTTCCTTATAATTACGGGGATCCCGCGAAGAATCCCGGGGTACCCTTGAAATTGAACACGGGTGTGACGGACGAGAAATTCAAACGTAATTCGGTTGCCGAATGTTACGGGCAAATATTGAAAGATATGGAATTGGGAACCCGAATGATGAAAGAAAGTCAGGAAAAGCAATCAAATAATATATTGCGTTTGAGATTCACGGCTGGATATGCTTTGTTGTCTAGGGTTTATCTTCACATGAACCATTGGGATAAGGTGATCAGTTATGCGGATTCTGTATTGGATGTGAATTCTCAATTATTGGATTTGAAATCTTCTTACTCTCCTTTCGGGTGTGGCGTGTATCATGGAAGTACTCCTGTCGAAATATTATGGGCAATGCCGGAAAAAGATAATACTTCACTCGAGCGGGATCTGTTGGCTCCTTTCACGCCTTCCTCGGACTTGATAGACCAATATGTGCTGTATGATGTGGAGGGAACTACGGATGGGCGTATGGATTCCAGATCTATCGGATGGTTGAAATACAGTTCTTGGGATGCAGCGGGAATTTACCGGTGTGTGTTAAAAGGTACTGCGGCTCAATATTGGATAAACGGGGGGATCCGTACTGCGGAAGTGTATTTGAACAGAGCGGAGGCTTATATTCGTAAATATATTGAATCCGGTAATAAGGAAGAAGCCCGATTGGCTTTAAACGATTTGAATGAATTGCGCCGGAATCGTTTGAGTGAAGGATACGTGGACAAGAGCGTGGATGATTTTACTAATCCGAATGAATTGTTAGCGTTTTGTTTACGGGAAAGACGCCGGGAGTTGTGTTATGAAGCCAATCATCGCTGGTTTGATTTGCGTCGCCTGGGTATGCCTGAATTGACTCATATTTTTTTGGATAATGATAACGGGTACGAAACGAAATATGTTTTGCAGGAGAATGATCCGCGGTATGTGTTGCCAATCCCCAGCGAAGTATTAAGAAAAAATCCGAATTTAACGGAAATGGTTAGTAATGATAGTAACAAATAAGTATTTTGCTATGAAATTCAGATATTTATTATTTATCGTTTTATGTGTGGCGATGTGGACAGGGTGTTACAATGAAAAAGATATCAAGCCCACTGAAGGGAACGAAATGATGTATTCTCTCCCGCAAGGAGATCATGAATATGATAAGGATATTGTTGCCTGGTTGGAGAAGTATGGTTTTTATACTGTTTATGACTATAAAATCGGTGATTTATACTGGGCAAATACGGCATGGGAAGAGCAAATTGAACCAAATTTGGGTGGGTATTTAAATGCCAAACAGGCTGATCCGGATTATGTGGCTCCGGTGTTGGATTTGTTTAAGGAGTTGTTCCTGGATTATTACTCGGAAGATTTGTTACAGGAAGCGATGCCTTTGAAAGTATTCTTGTGTGCAGAATTGTGGCAGGGAAGTTGGAAAATGAATTGGGCTACGGGAAAAAACGAACGTGGTGATTCTACCGAAATTTTAGCGTACAAAGGCTATGATTATATCGCGTTGAATGGTGCAAGGAAGGAGTTTGAAATAAATGAAAGCGTGAAAACCCAGTTTATGAGAGAACTCAATAAAGTTTTTTTGAATATCTTGTATTCAAAAGAAATTTTTGTGATACCGGAAGAATTTGTTCATGTTTCCAATTATCGTATTCCCAGCTCGACGGCATGGCCGGGTAATCCGAATGCTTTTCCCGGACCGTCTACAAGTTGTTTCGCTCTTGGTTATTTAAATGTACAAACGGCAAAAAGTCCGAACACGGTAGAAATGATGCAAGAATATGATTTCTTTTATTACTTGGATATGGTGATGTCTTATTCGATGGCAGAATTGGAATCGGAGGATGCTTTTTGGAGTTCATATGATAATCAACCATCAATGAATTATACCGGCTTGCTGAATCCCAAGCGCGGATATGAAAAAGTTCGGCAGAAATACGAAATCATGGTTAATTATATCGAGAGTTTTGGTGTAAGTTTAGATCGTATCCGTTTCCCCGAGCGTTTTGGAACAGGGAGAGAAAATAATTGATATTGTTTGATTAATTTTTAGTGATCATTTATGTGATGCATCGCCCGTCTTTTGACGGGACGGGCGATGCTTTTGGGGTGTATTGTATGTAAAATTATAGCAGTGTTATGGAAGATATTATTGTAAGAGTAGAACATTTGTCACATCGATATAGCATCCAATGGGCTGTAAGAGATGTTAGCTTTGAGATACCCCGGCACGGGATTTACGGGTTGCTGGGAGCGAATGGGGCGGGTAAGTCGACCGTGATGAATATTATGTGCGGGGTGTTGAAGCAGACGGAAGGGGATGTGATTATAGCGGGGGTGAACACGAAGCGGGATACGATTGCCGCAAAAAAACATATTGGCTTTTTGCCGCAAAAACCCCCTTTATACCAAGATTTAACGGTAGAGGAGTATTTGATCCATGCGGCTGATTTGCGTTGGGTGGCACCGCGGGAGATGAAAAAAGCGGTGGAGGAGGTGATGGAACGTTGTGCTATCACTCATTTCCGTAAACGGTTGTTAAAGAACTTGTCCGGTGGATACCAACAACGGGTTGGGATAGCGCAGGCTATCGTGCATAAACCGGATTTGGTGGTATTCGACGAGCCGACGAATGGTTTGGACCCGAACCAGATCGTGGAAATTCGTCATTTGATCAAGAGTATTGCGGAGGAACGCACGGTGATTCTTTCCACGCATATTTTGCCGGAGGTGCAGGCTGCCTGTGACCATATTTTGATGATGGACCACGGGAAAATGGTCTTTTCCGGTACGGTGGATGAATTTGATAATTATATTGTTCCGAATACTATATATGTTCGTTTTGCTAACGCACCCTCTTCGGGGGTATTGAAAGGGGTGGAAGGAGTGAATGACGTGGAAGATTTAGGAGGTCAGCAGTTCCGGGTGCGTTTCACGGACGCACAAGAAGTAACCGAACGTTTAGTGGATTTGAGTACCGAACATCATTGGCGATTGCAGGAAATTCGGCAGGAGAAAAATTCGTTGGATACGATTTTTGCTAAATTAATGGAGAAGGGGAAGTGAAATTAATAGCATAAAAATTAAAGAGATTTATTATGAGAGCCATATATAAAATAGCGAAGACGGAGTTACAGATGCTTTTCTATTCGCCTATCGCCTGGTTGTTGTTGTTGTGTTTTGTTTTTCAAACGGTGTTCTTTTACACGGGGATGCTTGAAAGTTTCGTGCTCGACGTGGAAAATTCCGGCAGAACTTACTGGTGTTCTTTGCGCCTGTTCATTAGGGGGTATGGCGGTAGTTCAGGATTGTGGCCGAGTGTGGTGAATATCCTGTATTTGTATATCCCGTTGTTGACGATGGGGGTAATCAGTAAAGAGTTGAGCAGCGGTTCTATTAAATTGTTGTATTCTTCACCGATTAGTAATACCCATATTGTACTGGGAAAGTTTTTGGCAATGGTGGTGTATGCATTTTTGTTGACTTTGATTTTATTTATCTATGTCGTGTTCGCTTGGTACACGATTGATAATTTCGAGTGGGCATGGGTGTTGACCGGTTTGTTGGGTATATTCTTGTTAACTTGTACCTACATGGCGGTAGGTATCTTTGTTTCCAGTTTGACTTCTTACCAGGTGATTTCTGCCGTGGGCACGTTTATCGTGTTGATGTTGTTGGGTATGGTAAGCGGCTGGGGACAGCAGTATGATTTCGTGCGTGAAATCACTTATTGGTTGGGTATGAACGGTCGCGTGTCAACCTTCATTGACGGTATGCTTTGTAGTGAGGATTTGATTTATTTCCCGACGGTGATCGCCTTGTTTTTGATGTTGACGATTATTCGTTTGCATGCTATTCGGCAAAAGCAAAAATTCACGATCACGCTCTACAAGAATTGTGCGGTGATCGCTATGGTTTGCCTCATTGCATTCGTTTCTTCGCGTCCGGCATTTTTGGCTTATGCAGATACTACTTCCACGAAACAGAATACGTTGACTCCCGTGTCTCAGGAGATTGTCAATAAATTAGATGGCGGGTTGACGATTACTTCTTACGTGAATTTACTTGACCAACGGTATGGCAATTACGCTTATCCTCATTTTATTATGCATAACCGGGTGGCATCCAGACAATTTACACGGTTTAAACCGGAAACGAAATTGAAGGTGGTCTATTATTACGCTGATCCGAACGAGGGAATACCCGGGCGTCCTTCCGCTTGGCAACAAGCGCGGCGATTGTGTGAGGTGTACGAGATAGACAGTACGATGTTGTTGTCCAGAGCGGAAGTAGATAAAATGGCTGATTTGGCATCACAAGGCTATCGGTTTATACGCGAGGCTGTTCGGGAGAACGGGCAGAGGGAATGGTTGTACGATTTCACTGGTCGAGGATTATTGGAGGAAGGAGCGACTTCCGTGGCATTGAAACGTATGGTAATGAAGGTTCCCAAGATCGGCTTCGTGACAGGACATCGGGAGAGAAGCATGTACGGGGATGTGCCTTATAATATGGGTTATTTGTTGACCAATAAATGGCATGGTTCGGCTTTGATAAATCAAGGATTCGATTTGGAAGAGGTGACTTTGGATCAGGAGATATCAAAAGATATTAATATATTGTGGATTGCGGATATGCGTACAGAGTTGACTCCGGAAGAAGAAAGCGTGTTGGAAAAATATATCCAACGAGGCGGGAATTTGGTCTTTATGGGAGAACCCAGTCACCGGGAGGTTCAAAATAAAGTGTTGAATAAATTTTTAGGTTTGGATTTGACTCCTTTGCTTGCGGGACCGGATGTACGGTTTAAAGGAACTTTGACTGCGAATGTTTTGGCGGCGCTTCCGACTCAAAGGGCTAAAGAGTTGATGCCTCAGATAAAGAGTTCTTACCGGATTGCTCACGAGAATTGTGCGGGAGTCGAGGAAGTGGAAAATAAAGGATTTAAGGTGGAAGCGTTCGTGACAACCGACACGACGGGGCCGGTGTGGACGGAATTGGAAACGACGGATTTCGTGGACGACACGGTGAAATTCAATCCGGCGGTGGGAGAAATATCCAAAGTGTTTAATACCGTGGTGGGATTGACTCGTCAAGTGGGAGATAAGGAACAGCGAATCATGGTGACGGGAGATGCCGATTGTTTGTCAAACAATGAATTCGTCATTACTCGGGGAGTGTCGGCTGCCAATAGCAATTTGTTGACTGGTTGCGTGCTTTGGATGTCATACGGCGAACTGCCCTTGAATATGCAACGTCCGGGAATGTCGGATAACTCGGTGTCGATATCCATGGTTTGGTACAGGATTTTTAAAGCCGGGTTCAAATTTGGGTTGCCGATCTTGTTGCTGGGGTGCGGGCTATTTATTTGGTTCCGTCGGAGAGGAAGATAAGCGAGTGTTGAAAATTTTGGTATTAAGGATATAAGAGATATTTTATGAAAGAGGAAGCAATCGTAAAAGTGGAACATTTGTCACATCGTTATAGTGTGCAATGGGCTGTTAAAGATATAAGTTTCGAGATTCCCGAAAAAGGTATATACGGTTTGTTGGGCTCCAATGGTGCGGGAAAATCTACCGTGATGAACATCATGTGCGGGGTATTGAAGCAGACGGAAGGGGATGTTTTTGTTCATGGGGCGGATACGCGCAAGGATCCTTTGGAAGCGAAAAAGCATATAGGATTTCTTCCCCAACAGGCTCCGCTTTACACGGATATGAGCGTGAAGGAGTATCTGACGCATTCGGCTTATTTACGCCGGATGCCGGATAACGAGATCAAAGCAGCGGTGGATGAGGTGCTGGAGCGTTGCTCTATCACGCATTTTCGTGACCGTTTGATCAAGAATCTTTCCGGGGGGTACCAGCAACGGGTGGGGATTGCCCAAGCTATCGTACACAAGCCCGATCTGGTGGTGTTCGACGAGCCTACAAACGGATTAGACCCGACGCAGATACTGGATATTCGCTACCTGATACAGGATATTGCCAAGGAACGGACGGTGATTCTCTCCACGCATATATTGACGGAGGTACACGCTATATGTGATTATCTGTTGATGATCGAGCAGGGAAAACTCGTGTTCTCCGGGACAGTAGACCAGTTTGATAATTACATCGTGCCGAGTACTATTTTCCTACAACTGGCGGATGCTCCGGCTCCCGAGGTGTTGATGCAAGTGGAAGGCGTGACGGGTGTCGAGGAATTGGGAGGACAACGTTTCCGTATTTCGTTCGAGGATGCGGAAGGAGTGTTGGAACGTTTGGTAGAAGCCAGTTCCCGCAATCACTGGCGGTTGATGGAAATTCGTCCCGAGAAGAGTTCGCTGGATGATATTTTCGCGGTGTTGTCGAAACAAGCACGCTGATGTGTAATTAAAATATGTGACCATAAAAATTGAGATTATGAAATTGATATATAGAATAGCGAAAGCTGAATTGCGGATGCTTTTTTGTTCACCGGTGGCGTGGTTCCTGTTGGTAATATTTACATTGCAGACAGCTTTGTTCTTCACGGGAAGATACGAGTGGTTCATGAAAGGTAATGAATACGGGAGCGGAAGAACGATGATGACTTCCATGGCGTTGTTCGCAAATGGAATCTGGGGGATTGTGCAGAATTATTTGTATTATTATATTCCATTGTTGACGATGGGATTGATTAGCAGGGAATTAAGTAGCGGGTCAATCAAATTGTTGTACTCGTCGCCGATCCGTAATTCGCAAATTATTTTGGGAAAATTCCTTTCGATGGTAATGTACGCCGCTATCATGTGTGGTATATTATTGCTTTACGTGGTGTATGCAGCCTTCACGGTGGAGAATTTCGAGTTGCCGGTTGTATTGGTCGGTTTGTTGGGCTTGTTTCTATTGACTTGTACATATGTGGCAGTTGGGCTTTTCGTGTCCAGTTTGACTTCTTACCAGTTCGTGGCAGCAATCGGGACGTTTATTATCCTGATGCTGTTGAGCATGGTAGGCGGCTGGTGGCAAGAATATGACATTATTCGTGACGTGACTTACTGGTTGAGTATCAATGGGCGTGCCTCCACGTTTATCATGGGTATGCTTTGCTCGGAGGACGTGTTGTATTTCCCGATTGTGACGGCATTGTTTTTATTTCTGACGGTGGTGCGTTTGAATGCGGTACGTCAGAAAGTGCGTTGGCAAGTTTCTTTCGGTAGGTATGTAGCTGTCATATTGATTGCTTGTACGTTAGGATACTTCTCTTCCCGTCCGAAATTAATGGGGTATTATGATGCTTCTTCCACGAAATGGAACACGTTGACTCCGCATAGCCAGGAGATTGTGTCTAAGCTGGACGGCGGTTTGACGATCACGGCTTACGTGAATATATTAGGACCGAATTATGCTATGTTCTCGTTCCCTGATTTTATTCAACGGAATCGGGAACAGTTTAAATTGTACGAGCGGTTTAAACCGGAGATGAAATTAAAGGTGGTATATTATTATGACACGATCACGTTAGCAGATGGTGCAGCCGGGGAGAATTTTGCCGCACGATTGGCAAGCAGGAATGAAACTGTACATAAAGCGGCTAAAAAGATGTGTGAATTGTTCCAGCTGGATTCTGTTCGTCGGGTGTTAAGTCCGGAAAAAGTTCGGGAATTGACTGATTTGGAAGGAGAGAGAACGTTTGCTTGGGAGTTGGTGCGTGAAAGCGGTGAGAGAACTTGGTTGCGTACGTATGACGACCCGATGAATCCTTTTCCTGGAGAGGCTGAAATATCTGCTGCAATGAAACGGATGACCTTGGATGTGCCGAAAGTGGGTTTCGTTGAAGGATATGGCATGCGTTCCATTTATGATACAAGACCTCGTGGTTATCACTTCTTTGCGTACAAGAAAGATTTCCGCCAAGCGTTGGTAAACCAAGGGTTCGAAACAGTAGAGATCGATTTGGAACAAGGTATTTCGGAAGACGTGAATATCTTGACGATTGCAGATATGCGTGAACCTTTTACCGAAAACGAGGAACAGGTTTTGGCGGAATATATTGCCCGTGGAGGTAACTTGTATATATTGGGAGAGCCGAGAAGGCGTGAAGTGATGAACCCGCTTTTGAATAAATATTTCGGGGTGGAATTGTTGGAAGGAACTTTGGTACAGTATCGTTTGGAGTGGTTGCAACCGGATATTTTGAATTGTATGATTACTCCCATGGCAAGAGAG
>ENA-OURQ01001107-OURQ01001107.1-human-gut-metagenome-genome-assembly--contig:-NODE-1107-length-23745-cov-2.992064_pt1 | contig 23745 bp, 18 predicted proteins | sample MGYA00242105_ERZ508999 | MGnify/ENA primary metagenome ERZ508999 (study PRJEB26280, sample SAMEA2338771) | human gut metagenome | biome: human gut; feature: human-associated habitat; material: faeces...
AAAATTAGTAGAAGACAATCACATTGATATTTTATGTATCCAAGAACATTGTGAAGAATCACATCTGGATAGCATCACCATTCAACAAAAATTCGGACTTCCCAATCGATGTGTGTTTTTTAACAGACAAACAGCATGGGCCAATTTTGGGATCAGCATATATAGTCATTATCCCATAATTCGATACGGTGAAATCAATTTTAATTCCGAAAAGAACAATAGTATGTGGGCAGACATCTTAATCGGAAAAGATACCATCCGTGTATTCAATAACCACTTACAAACAACAGATGTCAGCATGAATGGCAAAAAATATGAAGAATACAGAAGCGTTAAAGACTGGAAAGGTCAGGCCCGGACACTTGTGAACATCGTGGAACAACTAAAAGCCAACTTTGTCATTCGTGCCAGCCAAGCTGTACAAGTTCGAAACATCATTGACACGACCCGTTACCCTGTCATTGTATGCGGAGATTTCAACGACACGCCCGTGTCCTTTGCCTATAACCATATTGCAGGAAATAACTTAACAGACGGTTTTCGGGATCGAGGGAAAGGATATGGACATTCATTCAACGGGATTAAAGGATTGTTACGAATAGATTTTATCAGTTACGACAAATCTTTCACTGGATTAGTGTACGATTCACCCCATCTTCCATGGAGTGACCACAACCCGATTATAATGAAAGTAAAATTAAAAACAACATCAAGATAAGACTTCTATGGCAGCTCTCAGATATTTCTTTTCACTCTTAATGGTCCCGATTAGTTTCGTTACGGCTGGATTTAGCCTCATCGCATACATGGCCGGACAGACAGACCCCAATGAATCAATATTTATCACGTTCATCGGGTTAGCCACTCCTGTTGTTCTGATTATAAATTTACTAATTCTCGTTTACTGGATCATTAGAAAAAAATGGTGGGTAATCATACCCATCGTCGCCATTTTACTAAATAGCGGTTATATCACGTCAATCTTTCAAATGACACTATCATCTTCCGAATTACCGGATGGAAAACTTCCCCTACGTATAGCCAGCTATAACGTGGGAAAATTCAAATCATGGGAACATTTGGAAACCCAATACTATATTTCGGAATTTCTAAAAAATAACGAGACTAACATTATCTGTTTCCAAGAATACCGGGAAAACACCAAGATCAACGCAGACACTCTTTCCCATTTGTTAAACTGCCCCCATCATGCAATAACTTACTTACCCGGTTCCACAACCTTGGGAACGGGAATTTTTAGTAAATACCCTATTTTGCGATTCGGGAAAATACCTCTTGATTCCCAAACAAATGATGCCATGTGGGTTGATATTCAAACCGGGGAAACAACGACAAGAATAATCAGTTGTCACTTACAAACAACAAATTTCAGCAGGAAACGGAAATTACTAGATGATCCCGCACTACAAAATGCAGACATACAACAAGTAGAAGACGTCGTAACGGATATATCACAAGAATTAGCCCTAAATTTCAAGATCAGAGCCACGCAGGCTCAAATTGTAAGACAAGTTATTGACACGACACGAATTCCCACAATCGTCTGTGGAGATTTTAATGACACCCCTTCATCCTACACTTATCAACATATCAAGGGAAACTTAAAGGACAGTTTCAAAACACGAGGTAACGGATACGCCTATACCTTCCGGGGAATACACCACCTGTTACGCATTGACTTTATCCTTTATTCTAAAGAGTTTAAATGTACAGACTATTACTCACCGGAAAAAGAATGGAGCGATCACAACCCGGTTATCAGTGAATTCTATCTAAAATAACAATTATGACACAATTTCTTCAATACCTATTCTGGATTTCCATTATTATCGTATTCTACACATACATCGGGTACGGAATCCTATTATACCTCCTTGTCAAAATCAAAGAAAAACTCCACCCGGAACAGCCGTTAACACTTCCGGAGGCTCTTCCCGATGTTACGCTACTTATAGCAGCTTACAACGAAGAAAAGATCATCAAATCAAAAATGGATAACTGTGCGACTCTCGATTACCCGAAAGACAAGTTACACGTGATCTGGGTTACCGACGGTTCCACCGATTCTACAAATATGTTATTGGCCACATACCCGAACGTAACGGTTCTCTTTTCCCCCGAGCGCAGAGGAAAGACGGCAGCCCTGAACCGGGCAATGTCATTTATTAAAACATCATACACGATTTTCACGGATGCCAACACGATGCTCAACACGGAGTCGATAAAAGAAATTATGACTTGTTTCACCAATCCCCAAACGGGATGCGTGGCCGGAGAAAAACGTATCGAAAATAAGGACAAAGATAACGCTGTTTCAGGTGGAGAAGGTTTTTACTGGCGCTACGAATCAAAATTAAAAGCGTGGGATTCCAAGTTGTACTCGGCAGTAGGAGCTGCAGGGGAATTATTCGCCATCCGTACGGAATTATTCACCTCCATGCCCGAAGACACTTTACTGGATGATTTTATTCTCTCGCTACGAATTGCCATGCAAGGTTATAAAATTGCCTATTGCGACAAGGCCTACGCCATTGAATCCGGCTCCGCGGATATGCACGAAGAACAAAAACGCAAAGTACGCATTGCAGCAGGGGGCTTACAATCTATCGCTCGGCTAAAAGGACTACTCAACCTGTTCAAATATGGCACCCTCTCCTTTCAATATATATCACACCGGGTACTACGCTGGTCGGTTACGCCCGCTCTATTATTCCTACTATTCCCGTTGAATTTGATTCTCGTCATTGCACAGGGAGCATCCCTCTACAAGATCATAATCATCCTACAAATTATCTTTTACGTTCTAGCTTGGCTCGGGGCTATTATGGCCCAAAAACAGATAAAAATAAAGATTCTATTTATCCCTTACTACTTCATGTTCATGAATTTAAACGTGTTGAAAGCACTTTTCTATCTGAAAAAACACAAGGGTAAAGGAACTTGGGAAAAAGCGAAAAGAGGATAACAATTACAATTGAGACTTAAAATAATCTATCGTTTTCACCAACCCATCCCGCAAAGGGATCATCGGCTGCCAGCTTAACTTCATTCTAGCTAACGTTATATCCGGCCTGCGCTTCCTAGGATCATCTTCCGGAAGTGTTCCAAACACGATTCGGGACTTTGACCCTGTCAATTCCAATACCAAATTTGCCAGTTCCAACATCGTGAATTCCCCGGGATTACCAAGATTCACTGGACCGGTAAAATTATCCTCCGTGGCCATCATTCTAATCATACCATCGATTAAATCATCCACGTATTGAAAACTTCGTGTCTGGGTTCCATCACCATAAATCTCAATATCTTTTCCTTGTAAAGCATTCACGATAAAATTCGATACCACCCGCCCATCATTCTGAGCCATACGAGGTCCGTAAGTATTAAATATACGAATAATTTTCACCACAACCCCGGCCTGACGGTGATAATCCATGCACAATGTCTCCGCACATCTCTTTCCTTCATCATAACAAGAACGCAGACCGATAGGATTCACGTTTCCCCAGTATTCTTCAGTTTGCGGATGTTTCACTGGATCACCATAAACCTCACTCGTAGACCCCTGTAACAACTTTGCCTTAACCCCTTTCGCCAATTCCAACATATTTACCGCACCAAAAACAGAGGTATTTATAGTTTTTATCGGGTCATATTGATAGTGTACCGGAGATGCCGGACAAGCCAGATTATAAATCTCATCCACTCCCTTCATATAAGGCCAGATAATATCCCGTTCCTCCAATTCAAAATTAGGATTACCTACCAAATGTTGAATATTTTCCTTCGAACCGGTAAAAAAATTGTCTAAACAAATCACATAATTACCTGATTTTATCAATCGATCACACAAATGCGATCCCAAAAAACCTGCTCCGCCAGTCACTAATACACACTTCATAATTCACCTCTATTATTTATACAAACATACAAAAAATATTCGAAAATCACACTAATTAGTGTGATTTTCGAATATTTTTATTCACAGAGACAATTAGAATGAATATCAGTACATCTGATTCAATTGCTCTTTAATCTTATCACTCGTGATATAATCATCGAAATCCATTCGCTTGTCTATCATCCCGTTAGGTGTCAATTCTATGATCCGGTTACAAACGGTTTGGATAATCTCATGGTCATGAGAATTCATTAAAACGATTCCTTTAAACGCCACCAATGTATTATTAAAAGCCTGAATGGATTCCAAATCCAAGTGATTGGCCGGAGAATCCAATAACAAGACATTCGCATTTGTCAACATCATCTTGGCTATCATACAACGCATCTTCTCTCCCCCAGATAAAACTTTCACCCGCTTATAGATGTCCTCCCCGGAAAATAACATTTTCCCGAGGAACCCTCTTAAAAACGTTTCACTTGTGTCTGCCGAGTACTGTCCTAACCACTCTACCAAAGTCATATCCGTCTGGAAATAAGCTGAATTATCCAACGGAAGATAGGCATTCGTGATCGTTACTCCCCACGTGAAACTACCCGTATCCGGTTTTTCATTCCCAGCAAGGATCTCCAACAAGGCAGTCATCGCTCTCGGATCACGTGACAAAAAGGCAATTTTATCCCCTTTCTCTACAGTAAACTCCACATCACGGAATAAGGTCTGTCCTTCGATAGATTTACTCAAATTACGAACATCCAAAATCCGGTCACCCACTTCCCGTTCCGGGGTAAAGATAATCCCGGGGTATTTCCGGGTAGAAGGTAAAATCTCCTCTACATTCAATTTCTCTAACATTTTCTTACGGCTCGTGGTTTGCTTTGACTTTGCCACGTTAGCACTAAAGCGGGAAATAAACTCCTGTAACTCTTTCTTCTTCTCCTCCGCCTTTTTATTCTTAGCCTGAGCCTGACGCAAAGCTAACTGGCTCGACTCATACCAGAAACTATAGTTACCGGCAAATAACTGAATCTTACCAAAATCAATATCTACCGAATGTGTACACACGGAATCCAGAAAATGCCGATCATGCGATACCACTAAGACCGTGTTCTCGTAATTGGCCAGATAATTTTCCAACCACATAACCGTCTCCAAATCCAAATCATTCGTGGGCTCGTCCAATAGCAAGTTATCCGGCTTCCCGAACAAGGCCTGAGCCAACAAAACCCGTACTTTCTGCTTACCACTTATATCTTTCATCAAGGAATAATGCAAATCTTCCTTGATACCTAATCCACTCAACAAGTTCGCCGCATCACTCTCCGCATTCCATCCGTCCATCCCGGCAAACTGCTCTTCCAGTTCGGCAGCCCGAATCCCATCCTCATCCGAGAAATCCTCCTTCATGTAGATCGCATTCTTCTCCTGCATCACTTTCCACAAAGAGGAGTGTCCCTGTAACACGGTATCCAAAACCGTACACTCGTCATAAGCAAAGTGGTCCTGTTTCAATACCGACAACCGTTCTCCCGGTCCGAACATCACGGTTCCTCGCGTTGGCTCCAAATCGCCACTCAATATTCTCAAGAACGTAGATTTCCCGGCACCATTAGCACCTATTACGCCATAACAATTCCCCGGTGTAAACTTCAAATTCACATCCCGGAACAAAGTTCTCTTCCCAAACTGAATCTCTAAATCCGAAACTGTAATCATTATTTATCTTTTTCTAAAAACGCCCGCAAAGATACACGTTAAAAAGTTGCCATGCAACTTTTTAATGCTTCTCTCCAATCCCGGATCTCCAAATTGAAAGTCTCCTTAATTTTTGTCTTATCCAAAATCGAATAAGCAGGTCTTTTTACTTTAGAAGGATATTCCTCTGTTGTCACTGGGTTCACTTTACAATTTGCCCCTGTAATCGCCACGATTTCTTTGGCAAAATCATACCACGTACAAGCTCCTTCGTTCGTAAAGTGATACACACCCTCCAATTCCGGGAGATCATCCCGTTCCATAATGCTAATAATAGCCTCGGCCAGATCCCCCGCATAAGTCGGCGTTCCCCACTGATCGCTCACCACGTTCAACTCGTCCCGCTCAGAAGCCAAACGGGATATTGTTTTCACGAAATTATGTCCATACCCGGAGTACAGCCAAGCTGTACGGATAATAATATACAGACATCCCGATTTTTTGATAGCCTGTTCTCCTTCCAATTTTGTTCTTCCATACACGCTCTGCGGATTTGTAGCATCTTTTTCCGTGTAAGGATGATCCGATGTCCCGTCAAACACGTAATCTGTCGAGATATGAACCAGCAGACAATCCAATTTCACGGCAGCATTGGCCAAGTTAGCCACGGCATCACGATTCAATTTCATCGCTTTTTCCTCATCGTCTTCTGCTTGGTCGACAGCCGTGTATGCGGCACAATTAATGATCGTGTCAATATCATGTGTCTCAATAAAGGCACATATCGCCTTAAAATTCGTTATATCCAATTCTTCAACATCCGTGTAAAACACGTCATCCAGCAAAGAAAAGCTACGATTTCTCAGCTCTGTACCTAATTGTCCATTCGCACCCGTGATCAATATATTCGCCATATATAATTTTAGATTTATGATTTTAAATTTATGATTTCGCCGCTCAAAACCCACTCACTTTAGCCCCCTTATCAACTCACGGACTCTTTATCATATTTTTCGAATTCAGAATTTCGACTGACAAACTCAGGTACAATATCCTTCATCATCTTCACCATATCCGGGATATTTACCCTAGCAGCCAATTCATTCAATTTATTCAATTCATTTACGACATCAAAATAATTATATTCCCGGACTTTCGCTACCCGAATTTTGTTATGAGCGGTCGGCAAGGTGTTCTCCTTGTTACTTAACAACTCTTCGTATAACTTCTCTCCCGGTCTCAACCCCGTGTAGATAATGGAAATCTCCTTATCCGGATCAAATCCCGATAATTCAATCATCCGTCTTGCCATATCGGCAATCTTCACGGGACGTCCCATCTCGAAAATATAAATCTCACCTCCCATACCCATCGTTCCGGCTTCCATCACCAAACGACAAGCTTCCGGGATCGTCATGAAATAACGAATAATATCCGGATGAGTCACCGTAACAGGTCCCCCGTTGCGAATCTGTTCACGGAATCTCGGAATTACCGAACCGTTAGATCCCAACACGTTCCCAAAACGCGTCGTGATAAAACGAGTAGTTCCTACTTGTAACCCATCCCGAATAGCCACACTTAAACTTTGTACATATATCTCGGCCAAACGTTTAGAGGCTCCCATGATATTCGTCGGGTTAACCGCCTTATCCGTGGAAACCATAACAAAACGCTCCACCCCATATTTCACGGCATGATCCGCAACATTCATCGTCCCAAACACGTTCACCCGCACGGCTTCACAAGGATTCGATTCCATCAAGGGCACGTGCTTGTAAGCTGCCGCATGGAATACCACTTGAGGATGATAATTACGGAACACAAAATCCATTCGATCAAGAGATCTCACGTCCCCAATCACAGGCACAAAAGGAGTCTTCGGAAACTTATCCGTAAATTCCAACTGGATATTATGCATTGGAGTTTCAGCCGAATCCAGAAATATCAATTGCTTGATATTGAAACGTGTCAATTGACGACATAACTCACTCCCGATAGAACCTGCAGCACCTGTTACCATGACAACTTTCCCTTCCAATCCTTCCGCAATCTCCTTCATGCTAATCTTTATCTCGTCACGCCCAAGCAATTCTTCCAAACGGATTTCCTTCATTTGCGGGCGTGGCAACTGCCCATCACTCATCTCCTCCACGGAAGGCAATACCAACATTTCCAACTCCAATTTCTGACAATAACGCACTAATCGTTTTTGTTCCTCCTGAGCGGTCCGATAATTCGGGAACACGATTCCATCAACCCGTAAACGCTTTACCAACCGGTTAAATCCTTCTTCTCCCGTGATAAAGTATACTGATTCACCGGATAATCGGTAATGCTTATATCTTTTTCCGATAGTCAAATACCCCGTTACCTTGTAAGATGGCAGAAAACTGTTAGAAACTGCCGTACTGAGGGAGGCAGAACAATCATCCATCCCGAAGATCAACACCCGCTTTTGTTCTCCATGTAAACGGACTTTCAAAAAGTCATACAAGCTCACTAACACCACTCGCACGGAAACCAACACGACGGTGGTCGTCATCATGTCCAACAAAGCCCCTAAAATCAATCTCTCATTAGATACCTGCGGGTAGAATACATGAATCAAAGGGTAAAGAATAATCACTTTCAATGCCATCGCTATCCCCAAACGCCAAGTTTCCCGTAATGTGGTGAAACGCATCACGACACGATGAGCATGTAATATGGCAAACGCCAAAGCACTAATGACCGCCGCCAATAATGCCAAATATGCAACCCACGACCAAACAACAAGTTCTTCCCTGACAAACCGGATAAGCCAGTAAGCAAAAACCGTTACCAAAGTTGAAAGCACAACGTCAATCCCCATCACGATCCAGCGACTCAGGTATCTCGTGTGTACTATCTTGGTAGCTAATCCATTCGGTCCAAATAAATAATTTTTCATTTAATTCCTTTTTACAACAATATCGCATCCCGCAACCTCGGATGCTTTTTATCCTTCTCCGACAATATAACATCCTCTAACGGTAATTTCCAATCTATTCCTAAATCCGGATCGTCGTAACAAATCGCCCCTTCATAATCCGGAGCGTAATACTCGTCACACTTATACTGAAATATCGCTTCCTCACTCAAAACCGCAAATCCATGCGCAAATCCCTTCGATAAGAACAACTGCAATTTATTCTCTTCACTCAGCTCCACGGCAACATACTTCCCAAAAGTCGGTGAACCTCTACGAATATCCACGGCAACATCCAAAACTCGACCTTTCACCACTCTCACCAGTTTCGCCTGCGTATATGGAGGTAATTGATAATGCAAACCCCGTAAAACACCATATTTAGATTTAGATTCATTATCCTGCACAAACACCGTTTTACTTACCTTCTCTTCAAAATGTTTTAAAGAAAAACTTTCGAAAAAATATCCCCGATCATCACCGAATACTCGCGGTTCAAGTATAAAAACACCTTCTATTTCAGTCTCAATAACCTTCATTATAATTGAAAATTGAAAATTGAAAATTGAAAATGTACCTAATGGTACAATTTCATACCTCAATTTACAGATTATACATTGATTCGTAATACTTCATATATTCCCCACTCGTCACGTTATCCAACCAATCCTGATTCTCCAAATACCATTTTACCGTTTTTTCAATCCCCTCCTCGAACTGCAGGGAAGGCTCCCAACCCAACTCTTCATGCAATTTAGTGGAATCAATAGCGTAACGCAAATCGTGACCGGCACGGTCTGTTACATACGTGATCAGTTTCTCGGAAGTTCCTTCCGGACGGCCTAATAAACGATCAGTAACCTTGATCATGACCTTAATCAGATCAATATTCTTCCATTCGTTAAACCCACCTATATTGTAAGTGTCCCCCACTTTACCTTTATGGAATATCAAATCAATTGCCCTTGCATGATCCTCCACGAACAACCAATCCCTCACGTTCTCTCCCGTTCCATACACCGGAAGTGGTTTATTATGACGAATATTGTTTATAAACAACGGGATTAATTTCTCCGGGAACTGGTAAGTTCCGTAATTATTAGAACAATTAGAAATTTTCACGGGTAAACCGTAAGTATCATGATAAGCTCTCACGAAATGATCGGAAGAGGCTTTCGACGCCGAATAGGGGGAATGAGGATCATATTTTGTGGTCTCCAAAAAGAAACCTCCATCTGGTTGCAAAGAACCATACACTTCATCCGTTGAAACATGATAAAACAATTTTCCGTCAAAATTACCCTCCCAAGCCAATTTAGCAGCTTGCAACAAACTTAACGTTCCCATTACGTTTGTCTGGGCAAAAGAAAACGGATCTTTAATAGATCGATCCACGTGACTTTCTGCTGCCAAATGGATTACCCCATCTATTTCATATTCAGCAAAAACCTCACGCATTTTCTCAAAGTCACAAATATCCGCTTTCACGAACTTGTAATTCGACATGTTCTCAATATCCTTCAAATTCGCTAGGTTACCCGCATAGGTCAACTTATCTAAATTGACAATACGATATTCCGGATACTTGTTTACCATTAGCCGAACCAGATGCGAACCGATAAACCCGGCTCCGCCAGTGATTAATAAATTTTTCATTCTTCAAAATTTAGTTTCAAGTTTGCAGGTTACAAGTTGCTGGTTGTGGAATCCAAATAAGTAATTAATTTACTGATACCTTTAGATAAAACCATACAATCGGACAATAACCCGTTTACTTTTATTTCGTCTATATATTTCAAGTCTTTAGCTAAATACAACATACTCCTGACTTCACCACAACTTCCCCTCGATATTTGCAAAAACTTCTTAAACATCACATTACCACCAGCCTCATACCCCTCCGCAATATTATTCATCACCGAAACTGCCGCCCTTCTAACCTAATCATTAAACCCATAATCCTTCACTCCTGCAGTGTACAAGTAAACCTGATTTACCAACAAACGGGCATCCTGCCAAATCTTAAAATCCTCAAAACACCTAACCGTCCCCATAAACGATTTATAACCTGTAAATAACCTGTAACCTGCCAACCTGCAACTTATTGAAATTACTGCAGTAATTTCAATAAATACTGTCCATACTGGTTTTTGATCATCGGTTGCGCTACTGCCCTCAACCGATCCGCATCAATCCATCCCTTCATATAGGCAATCTCCTCAAGACAAGCGATCTTTAATCCTTGACGTTTTTCGATAACTTCCACAAAGTTAGAGGCCTCAGCCAATGAATCATGAGTCCCCGTATCCAACCAAGCAAATCCACGTCCTAATAACTGAACTTTTAAATCGCCAGCCTCCAAAAAGGTCTGATTCACAGAAGTAATTTCCAACTCCCCGCGAGCAGACGGTTTTATCTCTTTAGCAACACGCACCACTTCGTTCGGATAAAAATACAACCCGACCACGGCATAATTCGATTTCGGACTCTTCGGTTTTTCTTCAATACTCAGCACATTCCCGTCTTGATCGAATTCGGCCACCCCGTAACGCTCCGGATCATTTACCCAATAACCGAAAACAGTTGCTTTATCCTCTCCTTCTGCGGCTCTCACGGCATCTAACAACATTCCTGTAAAATGTTGTCCATAAAAAATATTATCCCCCAACACCAAGCAAACCGAATCATTTCCGATAAACTCTTCCCCGATAATAAATGCCTGTGCTAACCCATCCGGGCTAGGTTGTTCTGCATACGTGAAATGAACCCCGTAATCGGAGCCATCACCGAGTAAACGCTCGAAACCCGGCAAATCTTGCGGGGTTGAAATAATTAAAATATCCTTGATTCCCGCCAGCATCAATACTGAAATGGGATAATATACCATCGGCTTATCATATATCGGCAATAACTGCTTTGATACGCCTTTCGTAATTGGATATAACCTGGTCCCGGATCCACCGGCTAATACAATTCCTTTCATATCATTAAATTCTGACGCAAAGTTATTATTTTATTTATAGGCTCCAGTATTTCATCAAGTGAATTTTCCCCCTGTAAATTCCTTTTATATCTCCTAATACAGCGTGTTCGTATGTCAATCCACGGAAATACTCCTCGTCCAGCTCCATGTACTCCTTATGCGCTACTGCCACGATAACTGCATCATAATTTGCCCGTGGTTTCTCAATCAACTTAAAACCGTATTCGTGCATCACTTCTTCGGAATCCGCATTCGGGTCCGTGACATCCACATCCACGCCAAAATCTTTCAATTCGTTCACTATATCCACGACTTTCGAATTCCGAATATCCGATACATCCTCTTTAAACGTAACCCCCATAACCAACACTCGAGCGCCCAAGATATTCTTTCCCATCCCGATCATCTTCTTCACAATCTTCTTGGCTATATATCCTCCCATCGAATCATTTACAAACCGTCCGGCATTAATCATTTGCGGATGATACTTCAGCTCTTTTGCCTTATGCACCAAGTAATAGGGATCCACCCCGATGCAATGTCCTCCCACTAAACCGGGATAAAACTTCAAGAAATTCCATTTCGTCCCCGCGGCCTCCAGCACGTCATACGTGTTGATACCAATACGACTGAAAATAATGGATAACTCGTTCATCAGAGCTATATTCACATCCCGTTGTGTATTTTCAATAATCTTCCCAGCCTCGGCCACCTTAATATTCGGAGCCCGATGTACTCCCGGTTTCACTACTAACTCGTAAACCTTAGCCACCGTTTCCAAGGTCTCTGCATCACATCCTGAAACAATCTTTACCGTGTTAGCCAACGTATGAACCTTGTCGCCCGGATTAATACGTTCCGGAGAATAACCGATCTTAAAATCAATTCCAACTTTCAGTCCGGAAACCTCTTCCAACACCGGGACACAATCTTCTTCCGTACAGCCCGGATAAACCGTAGATTCATAAACCACGTAATCTCCCTTCTTTAAGGCCATTCCCACCGTGCGGGATGCCGCCAGCAGGGGGTTCAAATCCGGTTGATTAAACCTATCTATCGGGGTCGGAACCGCCACGATAAAAAACGACGCTTCCCGTAACTCATCCACGGAAGAAGTAAAATAAATATCGCTATTCTCAAATGCTTTCGGCTCCAACTCATTACACGGATCAATTTTCTCTCGCATCTTTGCCAACCGTTCCTCATTAATATCAAAACCGATCACGGAAATCTTCTTGGCAAACTCCAATGCTATTGGTAACCCGACATACCCCAGCCCGACTAATGCCAACTTTGCCTTTTTATTTAGTAACTTATTATACATACACAATAATTTAAAATGTAGAGTTTAGAATTTAGAGGAGAAAGAATCTGTAACTCGTCCAAAGCGAACGCTCGTGCGACTAAAATCTAAAATCATAAATCTAAAATTAATCAAGTCTATCTTCCGGCCCCAACGGACGGTACGGTCCATCTTTCACTTCAAAAATCACGGTTCCTTTCTCCACGACTTCCAACGTGTGCCATTGCCCGGCAGGTATATGAATACCATATTCACCTTTCAACGGATTCAAGGTCACGGACTCGGTCACCCGCTTGTCATCATCATAAAAAAACACGTTAATTTCACCGCGCAGCACGATATAAGTCTCTGCAGTAAAACAATGTCTATGCACAGGTAATTCAGTCCCCGGCTCCAGAGCATTCAACAAGCGTTGAGCATTTGCCTCCAACGTATCGTGAAAATTATAATTCATCCTCAAACGCGGACTCTCTGCAGCTTGCCGAGAAACCTCATCTAACAACCCATTATCAATAATCTTCATTTTCCCTTTATTTTTAGTTTTTACCCCTTAGTTTTTATCTTCTAATTCTTATCTTTTAGTTTTTAACTTTTATCTTTTAGTTTTTATCACCTTCCCCAACCGAAAGGATGTTTTACCAATGGTAATTTTGCCAAGGGATGATAATCCCCTTTTAAACCAATTGGGGTTGCGTGTCGAATATCATGAACGATCCCGATACAATTACGGGCTTCTTCTATACGGAACCCTTCTCCTGCCAAAATTTTCCGATAACTCTCGGTATGTAGTTCCGTGAATCCTTGACTAAATTCAAATTCCTCCCCCTCAATACGGATAGAACGATAAGTTCTTTTCTCCCCTTGCACGGCATTTTCCGGCAAATTGTCAGCATTTATACTCAAAAAATAACGTACACGAGCCTTTTCCAATCCCAAGAAACCGGCGACTCGGTCATGAGTCATCACATGCACGATATTCTCCTTTACCGGACCAAAAATCCATGACAACATATCATAAAAATGGACACCGATATTCGTGGCGACACCCCCACTCTTCCGCTCGTCCCCTTTCCAACTCGTGTAATACCAATTTCCACGAGAAGTAATATAAGTCAAATCCACGTCATACACCTTGTCTTTCGGTCCTTCCTCGATCTTCTTTTTCAGAGCTTTTATTGACTCGTGTAAACGCAATTGCAGGATCGTGTACCCTTTATGTCCTGTCTCTTTCTCCACGTCCTCCAATGCATCTATATTCCAAGGATTCAATACCAACGGTTTCTCGCAAATCACGTCAGCCCCCAAACGCAAACCATAACGAATATGAGCATCATGCAAATAATTCGGCGTACAGATTGATACCATGTCCACCCGTTCGGCTGTCTTCTTCAATTTTGAACAATGACGATCGAACAACTCCATCTCCGTGAAAAAAGCACAATTCGGGAAATAACTATCCATGATACCCACGCTATCAAACTTGTCATAAGCAGCTACCAACTGATTCCCCGTGTCTTTTATAGCTCGCAAATGCCTTGGAGCTATATATCCTGCCACGCCAATAATTGCAAAATTCTTCATATCCATTTTATTAATTCTTTACTCACGTCTACCTTTTGGTCAAATTAAAAATTTGAACTTCAAAAATATAACATTAATACTTTACATCAAACGAAAGAAGGACGAAATTCGAAGTTATTTTTCCTTCGTACATTTCAATGCCTCGTACAAAACTTCTATCGGATGCAACGCCTGTTTCCCCGTACCATCCTTTATTTGTTGTCGGCAACTCGTTCCCGGGGCTGAAATACAAACATCCTCCCCAGCATCCCTCACAGCTGGAAACAACACTTGTTCCCCGATTTTCATGGACAGCTCGTAATGTTTTTTCTCGTACCCGAAAGCTCCCGCCATCCCACAACATCCGGAAGGAATAACCTCCACGCTATAATTCACTGGCAAAGATAACATTTCTCTAGAAGGCTCAACGGAGGCCAACGACTTTTGGTGACAATGCCCATGCAACATAATCTTCAACGGTTGATCAGTAAATTGTTCTGCCCGTATTCTTCCGGCACGAATCTCCCGGGTAAAAAACTCGTCATACAACAAGCAATTTTTCCCTAACCTCAGGGCCTCTTCCTTCAAATCATCTCCTACCAAATCCGGGTATTCATCCCGGAACGATAATATACACGAAGGCTCAATACCTACCAATGGAATATTTTCTGTAACCCAGCTTTTCAACAACAGTACATTCTTCCGGGCCACTCCTTTCGCCACCTTCAACACACCTTTCGAAATCGCTGTCCGTCCACTTTCCACGTGTTTCGGGATAATAACCTCATACCCTAACCGATCCAGCAATTCAATCATCTTTATCCCGATCTCCACGTCCATGTAATTGGTAAACTCATCGGCAAACAGAAACACTCTTCCCACGATCTCACCCCTATTCTTTCGCCGATAACGACCAAGCCAATGCTTCAACGTGGTCTTATAAAGAGTAGGAATCGCCCGCTCCGGGGCAAAATGCAACATTCGTTTCAACATCCCGCCTGTCATCCGGTTTCGAACGACGGCATTATAAAACCACGGTAAGATCGTACCCAAACGCTGAATTTCTGTCAAACGGGCAATCAAAAAAGCCTTCATCGGAACCCCGCACACATCATAATGCTGTTGCAAGAACTCTGCCTTAAAACGAGCAATATCCACGTTAGAAGGACATTCTGATTTACACGCTTTACATGAAACACAGGTATCTAACACTTCTAAAATCTCCCGCTGATCATATATCTTTTTCGTTTTCGGACGAGTCATCAACTCCCGTAACGTATTCGCTCTAGCACGTGTCGTATGACTCTCTTCTCTCGTAGCCCGAAAACTCGGACACATCGTACCACCAAAAGCATATGATTTCCGACAATCTCCCGAACCATTACATTGCTCAATAGCACACAACCAACCTTTTTCCTTTGAAAAATCAAAATAAGTGCGACACGTCACGTTCGAATCCCCTACCTCATATCGAAGAGAGGTATCCATGGGCGGCGTATTCACAATCTTCCTCGCGTTAAAAATACCCTCCGGGTCCCAACAAGCTTTAGTCTCCTGCATCAAGCCATACACCTTCTCCCCGAACAACAATGGAATAAACTCCCCTCGTAAACGTCCGTCACCATGCTCTCCACTTAAAGAGCCGCGATGCTTTTTCACCAGCTTAGCCGTCTCTTCCGCCACACGCCGGAATAACACCCGGTCATTCTCCTCCTTCAAATTCAACACGGGACGTAAATGCAACTCACCCGTACTGATATGTGCATGATACACGCACTTCAATCCCAGTCGTTCCAGCATCTCCCCGAAATCCTTCATATAAGCAGGTAACCGTTCCGGAGCCACGGCTGTATCCTCAATCACGGACACGGGCTTCGCATTCCCCGGCATTCCGGACAACAACCCTAGTCCCGCTTTCCGTAAACTCCACACCCGGCTAATATCACTCCCGTACACTCGCGGGAAATGATACCCATAACCATGCATCTTCATATCCGCTTCGATCTGGTCTGCCACCTGATCCACTTTTTCCCTGCTTTCCTGTGCCAACTCGACAATCAGTATGGCAGCAGGATCACCTTGAACGAAAAAACGGTTCTTATTTTGTGCTATATTTCCTTTACTTAGTTCTAATATATTCTGGTCCATTAACTCGATAGCCACCGGGTGATGTTTCAATGCGACCAGATTTCCCTCAAACGCTTCTTCTAATGTCCTGCAATGTACACAAATTACGGCCTTTTCTTTAGGTGGTAACGGGACAAGATTCAATTTCAACTCGGTCACAAATGCCAGAGTTCCTTCCGATCCGGCTAATAACTTACACAAATTAAACTTTCCCTCATAAGCAACATCAAAGTAATCCGAGTACAACAACTGATCAATAGCATACCCAGAATTTCTTCTCCGCAAAACCGGGTCCGGAAAATGTTGAATAATCTCCTCTCTATTATTTTCCAACATCTCCACAGAACACCTGTATATCTTTCCCTCCAACGTGTCTTCCGCCATTTTATTCCTCACCTCATCTTTCTCCATTCCCTTCAACCAAGCCTCCTCCCCGTCACTCAAAATAACTTTTGCCTCCAGAAGATGATCCCGGGTACTCCCGTACACCAAAGAATGAGAACCGCACGAATTATTTCCCACCATTCCCCCCAGACAACAGCGATTAGAAGTAGAAGTCTCCGGACCAAAGAACAATCCCAACGACTTTACCCGCATATTCAATTCATCCAACACTACCCCCGGTTCAACCCGAACCCAATGCTCTTTTTCATTTATCTCTAGCACGTGATTCATATACCGGGACACATCAACGACCACCCCATTCCCAACCACCTGCCCCGCTAAAGAAGTTCCCGCAGCACGGGGAATCAATGTAATACCATTTTTCCTAGCAAACTTGATACATTCCTGCACGTCCGAAGCATCCCGAGGATATACAACAGCCAATGGCATCTCCCGATAAGCCGATGCGTCTGTCGCATAAATCATTTGATGAAGAGAGTCCGTCATCACGTCTCCCTTCATATTTCGTGTTAACTGTTCAAAATCAATCATTTTCAAAGACTATCAAATATTTTATCACACGCCCCGGTCCCCACGTAGCGCAAAGGTAAAAAACTTCTCATAAAAAGAGGTATGCCAATACATTTTGACACACCTCCAGTAATATGAAAACCGGATTCCCGGCTACAAGCTTATTCTTTTATAAACCGTTTCAATTTATCATTTCCCAAAACATTAGCCACAAAAGGTAATGCTAGAACCGTACCCACTCCAGCAAAGCCTCCCAAGAACGTAAACAACACGCAAATCAATCCCCTTTTAGGTTTAGAACGTTCAATCGGAACTACAACCGGTTCCACTATCGTCAAAATCGGTGTAGTTTCATTCACAGCAATCTTAGCCTGTTCCATCTGTTTTGCCAACTCGGAATACACGCTATAAGTAAGATTATATTCGTTCGTTAAAGCCTCCTCTTGAGTCTTGGCCACGGCAGAAGAAAAACTCTTGTTCGCATCTCTGAAACGAGCCAAACTATCCTGCATCTTCTCGTAACGTTTTTTTGCAGCATCATATTGTTGCTCCACGAATGTCAAATTTGACTTCACCTTCTCGATTTTGAAATCCGTAATATAAGTCTGTAACAACTCTTGAGCCCGTTCAGCCAACTGAGCTACAGCCAAAGGTTCTCCCAATGACGCAGACAATTGCACGTAACCGTCTTTATCATTCACGTTCAAAGAAATCATATCATTCAACATCTCTGACATTTTCTTCTCATCTTTTGAAAGAGACTGTATCGCACTCCCTTGCCCCGCAGAAATCATAGTCGTATCTTCTCCCCGGATTGCATTTATGATCACTCCCGGTAAACCAATCGTGTATTTCGCAATTGTACCTCCCAAACTAAATTTCTGGTATTCATCCTTTGTATAATAATCCAATAACGTGATCGGTTGATCATACCCTTCAAACTTCAACGGGGTCGCCATCAAATCCTTCTTAAAAGGAATACTTGCCACAATTTTAGGATAAATTGTCGGAGATAAAACTTCACCACCAGAAGCCCCACCTAAATTAATCCCGACCATAGAGGCCAGTCCACTCAAATTTCCACCGACTTTCTTATCCCCGGATTGAGGGACCATCGTACATCCGGCAGTATATTCTTTCGGACTAAACAGGGCCACTAATACCCCTAGTACCATAAACACGACTGTAATCTTCAGTATCAGTTTCCGGTTTTTCCATAGCTTTTGGACCACCTCAACCAAATCAATTTCTTCCTCCTGTGGCATCTGATTTGCCTGCTTTACTTCCTGTTCCATACTATTTCGTGTTGTTAAGAATTGCAGTAACCATTGCCGCTATCGAAGTCGTTGATGATGCCAAACTCAAAATTTCCGGTAAGCCCATCCGATTTTTGTTCATGGATTTCAACGGAACAATAATCTCGCATCCCGGCTCTATCTTTGTACGATTTCCCTTGCATACGGCAAGCGTCCCGTTTGGATAAAGCACATATGCCCTTCGTTTTTTCGCATCAACACTATACCCTCCGGCATTTTCCACGTAATCCTTATATTTCATTTTCTTGTGATAAGTTACAGCATTAGGATGCATCACCGCACCACTAATCTTAACTGTATTCACGTAATTAGAAACGTGCAACACATCACCTTCACGAAGTACCAAGTCCGCCTCACCTCCCGGATTTTCCAATGCTTTTTTTAAATCGATTCCCACGTAATAAACCTTTTCCAAAGACATACTATCTATCACTAAAGAATCACGACTGGAATGTTTAGCTAACTGCAAAGCAGAACTAACTCTTGCCAATTCATCAGCATTCATCCGACGCAACAAACGAGCCCCATTCACGTAGGCTTTGGAAGTAACCCCGCCAGCCCGTTTTACAATATCAGAAAGACGATCATTGGATGAACGCTTTGCGTATACACCAGGGTAAAGAACCTCGCCATTCACCATCACGTTCTGCTGTTCACGGTATCCCGGGGAACGACGAACATATATCTCATCAAAAGGTTCAAGTGTAAATTCAGGATCTCCCTCCACAACCAAACCATTCTTCAAACCAAATGTAAATAATTCAGCCTCAGCCGGAGCTTCCTCCGTACTATTAGGAGACTTTATTCTTCGGGAAACATCCACCCGTACCATAGAGGCAGACTCCAACAAACCACCGGCTTGTAACACTGCATCCTCCAACGTCATATTATCCACGAAAGGATATTTTCGAGGATTCTTCACCTCTCCCCGAATGTCAATCACGTAATCTCCCCGCAATTCTGTTGCTGAAGGTACATACAAACGGTCATTCTTTTTCAATGGAATATCGTCGATCTCACCCCTTAACAATTTTCCCAGATCAACAGCAAGCATTTCTTGACTTAAATCCTCTTTCTCTCGATATAAAATAGTTCTATTTAAAAAGGCATCTTCCCGCGGTCCTTCCACCACGTTTATCAAATCCTTCACTGTCTTTATGGAATTATTTATCGCGTAATTTCCGGGACGATATACCGCTCCTGTCACGGTTACGCGATTTTCGTATCGACTTATGATCGGATCAATCATAACAGAATCACCGTCAGCCAACGTAAAATCAACAAAATCTTCGTTATCTACAGTATATATTTGAAACTCGGAATCTCCCTTACGGCTCACATTCACATTCTTCTTGTAAGCATCACTAGTAAATCCCCCAGCATACTCCAATAATTTACTCAGACTCTCCTCTCCCTTCATCTCGTAACGCATCGGACGTTTCACTTTACCAGCCACGGTGACAATTTTCTCGTAAGTACCCACGTTAATCAAATCACCATCCTGCAAAGTAATATCAAAACTATTATTACCATTCATGATATAATCATAAACATCCACGTGCTTAAAGGCTTTTCCATTCCGATACAACACGACATCACGCAAAGTTCCCACGTTATTTACACCTCCTGCCGCATACAATGCGTGAAACACCGTTGCCAAAGAAGGTAACATATAGGTCCCGGGCATGACAATCTCCCCCATCACGTTCACCTGAATACTTCGAATTTGTCCCAATGACACTTTCAAAAATGTTGATGGATTTTCCGACGCTAAATCTGAATATATACGACTAAACATCGTTTTTAAATAAGAAGATGCCTCTTGAATCCGTTTTCCATTCAAATAAATCGGTCCGATATTCGATACGTTTATACTTCCTTCTGGAGAAATCACCTGCCGAACAGTCGCTTCCGAATTTCCCCATATATCAATGATAACCTCGTCTCCTGGCCCCAACACATAATTCTCCGGTGTAGGAATATTCAAACTTGGTTCAAAAGTTAAATTTTTATTACTAAACAAATTTCGCCCGAAAATACTATTTTTATCCCCTTCTGTAACCAACACTACATCTCGATTCTCTAACGAGATAGTCTCAATACGCTCTCTATTTTCTTGAGTCAAACCTCCCTGCTTTCCAGAATTCTCTCTCTCGTAATTCTCCTTGATTCTCAATACCTGTTCTTTCGTGACGCCTTTTTGCGATAACATCAAAATAATCTCGTCTTGACTTTTTCCTTGAGCCTGTGCGGACTTCACGGCTTCAATAACTTGTGCATCGGTCAGCTGCGCACAAGCAATTCCCGTGACGCCAAGCATAAGTACAACAAAAATTAAAAATCTCATATTACTTTTTTTGAATGTTTTTTATGCAACCATCCCATAGGTTCATCTTTCTTGATTCGCAAATTAAACCTGATAAACCAACATACCGGATCGGCCACAAAGATACAGCATTAATTGAAAATCGAAAATCGAAAATCGAATTTTATTATAGTTTTCAGTCTATAACGTTTCTTCAAATCTCATACTTGCTCTCGTAACGCATAAAATTTACATCTCAAAGGCAAATAAACAGCCACCAGCACCACCATAGAAATAATAAAATAAATCAATGTATACTCGGGAACATATACCAACACCAACAAATACCCCAAATTAACAACAGCCTGTACCCCCATGTAGATCAAAGAAACAGGCAAATGAGCAAACTTTCCCTCGTTGGCTAACAACTGGTATAAATGCTTCCGGTGAGGTTGACCAATGTTCTCTTTCAACAAGATACGATGTATAATAGTCAGCACACCATCCACTCCATAAACCGCCAAAAACACTAATGCTGACACGTGACCGGTATGTATTATAAAGCCACCCAACAAAAAGAGTATAATAAAAGCCATTGATATCGCTCCCACATCCCCGGAAAAACATTTGGCATGAGAACGGAAATTATAAAAATTAAACACTAGCAATGACAGTATTACCACAGGAATAAACCCCGCCGGCGCTATCGGGAAAACAAATGCATTGATCCCCCATAACGCCAACATGGCAACCAGACTATATCCTCCGGTAATACCGTTTATACCATCCATGAAATTATATATATTGAGTATGGCCAACCCGACAAACAAAGCCACAACCACGTATCCCCACGAAACCTCATGAACCCCTAGCTGTAACAGCAACAATAACAAAGAAAAGGTCTGAAACAAAAGACGAACCTTTGCAGAAAGCGGGTGCATATCATCAATAAAACTCACCAAAGCCACCAACGTCAATCCGCATAAAAACCAAGGTGCAAAGAAATCAAAGATCAATCCATGCACAAGTACCCCTAAATAAAAAATCACCCCACCTCCTCGTAGGGTAATTGTGTGATGAGAACTCCTTGCATTAGGAACATCCAAAATATTATATCTCTTGGCAATCTTAAAATAAATGTTCTCCAACACGAAAAGGAGCAGAAGAACAAATCCATAGACCCAATTTATCATTTTTGTCGCTTAAACGATTCAACCATCTCTCGAATTCCATCCTCCAAAGTATAACGAGGCTCATAACCGATAGCGCTTAATGCTAACTGACGATCAATAACCACATCTCCCCAAAGTTTCTGATAAAGATCAGGACGAACCTTCTCTATCAGTTTCAAGAATATCGATGGAGAAGGTAGATTTATTGTGTGTACTCCCAATTGACGAGAAATTTCCTCGACCACGTTACGCGTAGAATAAGGAACTTTATCCGTCGGATAGAATACTCCCTCAACCTCTTTCTCTACAGCTAAATGAATAAACTCAACCAAATTTTTTACATTAATAAAATCACGACTATTCCGGGCAGAACCGAAAGGCAGCGGAATATGTTTATTTACCAAACGAATCAAACGCAACATATTACCCGGAGCCATTCCACCCCCGTATGCCATCGGCGGACGAATAATTGCGGCCTTAAATTCCCGGTCGTTCATTGCAACTAACTCTTTATCTGCTTTAAGCTTAGAACTCCCGTAATAAGTCTGTGGTCTTTCCGGTGTTGTCTCAGAAATTCGACTGGCACTACCGAACACGGCAATCGTACTCATCTGCACGAACTGACGTACCCCTGCCTGTTTTGCTTTCTGAGCTAATAAACAAGCCATTCGATAATTCACATCATCATAAAGCTCTTGGTCTTTCAATTCCGGACGATGTACGATAGCTGCAAAATTTATTACCGCATCAAACCCTGAAAATGCCTCAACAGGCATATCTCGAAATGCTTTCACAACAATCTCTTTCTCGTACCCAGTCGGCCTGCGACTGTAACACGTGATAGAATCCGTTGATACATATTTCTTTATAAATTGCCCGGCAATAAAACTATCTCCTCCAATAATCAATATTTTTTTCATTCCTTGATCCATTTAAAACGGCATAAACCTCCAACTTGCTCACATACATGAGCATCATTATCTATCTCATATTAGCGTGTTTATAAACAGGATACGCTCTCTCCTCTTATCTTGCTCCCCTTTTACGTCGTATAGACCTCAGATGTTTTATTCGTTCTCATATAATTAAATAATAGTGTTGTGTGTGTTATTTTTAATCAAGATGCAAAAATACATCAATGGTTGCGTCATAAAATGGTATTTTTTTGTTTTTAACAAACTATTAACAAATCTAACACACAAATTACCATCTCCTCCTCATGAATATGTAGCCAATTAAAGATATCTATTCTTCTGCATACAAAATCTTCGTATATTTGCCCATTCAAAATAAAATATATGCAAGCAATTATTCTAGCAGCAGGAATGGGAAAAAGACTTGGCGAACTAACCCAAAATAACACGAAATGCATGGTTAAAGTTAACGGTGTTACTTTAATCGATCGCTTAATGACTCAACTCTCCGAATTGAGTTTAAAGAAAATCATCATCGTCATTGGGTATCAAGGGGAAAAACTACGTTCTTATTTAGGTGAGA
>ENA-OURQ01001115-OURQ01001115.1-human-gut-metagenome-genome-assembly--contig:-NODE-1115-length-23646-cov-5.621678_pt1 | contig 23646 bp, 15 predicted proteins | sample MGYA00242105_ERZ508999 | MGnify/ENA primary metagenome ERZ508999 (study PRJEB26280, sample SAMEA2338771) | human gut metagenome | biome: human gut; feature: human-associated habitat; material: faeces...
CCACGGGCGGCTGAGCGGGCACAACCGCAGCCGACTGCGGTGTGTTCGGGTCAAGCCCGAAATCGGCAGCGAGTTTTTGCGCCGCCTGAATCAGAGAAAGCCCGAAAAGTTTGCTTACAAAGTCGATTACGTCTCCCTTTACCTGACAGCCAAAGCAGTAGAATCGTGTATCGACCTTCAAAGACGGGGCATGGTCGTCGTGAAAGGGACAGAGCGTCATACCGTTGCGCTGAACGTTCAAACCGTAGTGTTCAGCCGCCTGGCGGGTCGTAATTTGAGATTTGACGAATTGAAAGATGTTCAAGACATTCCTCCTAACAAATAAAAAGATGGTTAAAGGCGGTCAGCCGATTGTTCCGCTCAGTTCCGGACAGGCGACCTTGTGTGGCGCGGTGTCGTTTTCTCCTTCCTTGGCAGGCTGCACGAATGTGTTCACGGCCTGCATCCCCGGAAAGGTAGCTGATTGGACGGTCATGGAGTTTTCAAAGGTCACGGCGACATTGTAACTGAAAACGTATAGACTGTCAGAAAATCACGCATAATTACAATTTTGGAGGTTTTCCGTTTCAAAATTGTGAATTTGCAATGTGGCTTCCAGTGATGTATAATCAAACCAAATCAGGAATCTGGAGGAACTCACATTGGCAGAAAGAGAAACGCCGGGGCAGCGCATCAGGAATCTGCGCGAGGCCGCGTTTATCACACAGAAGGACTTTGCCGAACGGATCGGCGTAGCCCCTTCCCAGCTCAGCCGCATCGAAAGCGGAGAAACCAAAACCATCAGCAGCGATATTCTGATCGCTATCGCTACGGAATTTGACGTATCGACGGATTATCTGCTGGGGCTGTCCGCGCTTCAAAAGCCGCGCAACGTTGACGTGACGATGACGGGGCTTTCCGAAGTTGCGTTCAATCGGATGGTGAACGGCGAAATGGATATGGACGTTTTGAACCGATTGATTGAACATAAGCACTTCCCGCAACTGACCAAGATAATTCGCATCTATTTTGCCGATGAGCTGGAATACGGGATTCAGAGCCGAAACATGATGCTGGACGTGTTAAGCGACACCATCATGGAATTTCCAACGACCAGCGAAGAAGCTGAAAAGGCCAAGCGTGAAGATGTGATGCTGTTCAGGGCGCAGAAATTCGCGCCGCATGAAGCGGATTTCGAGCGCATTAAAAATATCTTTCTCTCTATCCTCAAGGATATCAAGAAAGACATGGACGAAAAAGAACCGACGTCGCCGCCGGTTCAGATGGAATTTTTGAAAAAACTGATGAGCGCAATTCAGGAATTGTCTCTCCCTAAAAATCCGCCGTCGATGGAGAAAGCGGTGGATTGGACGATTTCGCAGCTTGCCAAACAGATTACGATGAGCGCGGAAACGAGAAAGGCATACAAACGTGCGTTTATGATGTCGCTTCACGATAACGGAAAAGCGCAGGGGAAAAAGTGACGGGTATCCCTTTGCTGCGGGGATGGATGATCAGGCGAACAACGCGGCGAGAGGATGCGGACGCAGCGGTCAACGCCATCCCCTTCGCAAAGGTATAACACACTAGACCTTGCGAGCAAGGTCAGTGTGCCAAGGGGCTGCGGCCCCTTTGGAAACCCCCGGAATTCTTTGCGCGAGACCGTCCCAAATTCTGTGTAAACCTCCAAAGTAAGGTGTAAAATAGAGACATCAAACAGGAGGAAAAGCAGATGACAAGAAAGAACCGAAGCCCGGAAGAAAACGCGCGCAGAGCAAAAATACGAGAGCTGCTGCTAAGCAGCAACATCAGCAGCATGGATGACATCCATGATCTGTTTAGGCCCCATAATACTTGACGGTACCTGATCGTATGCGTCCCACCCCAAAGTCATCCACTCTTTCATGACCTTGCTTATTCGACTCCCAGTGCTTTGAATACAGCATCCTCGGCACTCTGATAGAAAATCAAATTGAAGCAGCCAATCAGATCTGACGGCACAGAGCCTAGGTCTGCTGCCGATGTGATAGGTAACAACACTTTCTTTGCACCGCTGTCCAGACAGACTTGTAGCGCATTTGCCAGCTCGTCAACTTTCATCATCGTACCCGCAATGCTGATCTCACCCATGACCGCCAGACTGCTCACGGTGGGCTTATTCAGTGCAATGGAGGCCAGCGCAATCAAGGTGGGAAGGGCGAGCCTTGCAGTCATGCCGATTCCCTGCAAATCCTGATAGTTGACGATATAATCCTTCGTCGTGGTGCTGATCATCCCGCTGATGTGTCCTGCGTTGGCTTTGAGGAAATTGAAAGCGGTGTTCGTGGCTTCCTTCACCTCCCGGTCTGAGCCAAGACCGGTGCGCTCGAACTTTCCGTTGCCGGGAAGCATCTGCGATTCCAGACGGAACACGCCAATCATCCCGGATTTCCCCTGAGACACTGTATAGACCTGACCGGGACTGCACATTCCCTCTGGAATCAGTTTGCCGCAGCCTTGTTCCAGTACAGACACATAGGTTTCCTCAAAGCTGTCCTTGTCGATGTAGGAGAAGTTTACATCATAGAACTCCATGCCGCCAAGCTTTTTCAGCTGCTCTTTGACGCGACGGCGCATTTCCAACGCGAGCTTTAGGATTTCTTCCAGCTGCTCCTTTGTGAACTCGCCGTCTGGATAGACCAGCTTGACCAGTCCATCTACCATTCGTCTCACAGCTATGGTGTCTCGCTGATTGAGGTTGGAACCTAAGCGAAAATACTTGTCGAGGGCATCTCCGTACTGTTCCTTGCGCAGCTCGCGGATAAACTCAGCCAGATAATCTGTGATAAAGCCGTAGTCATCAGTAAAATGCTCTGGACGAAATTTTGGAATCTCCCAACCGGGGAGATAACAGTGAATGCGGTCAAGAAAGGCCGTATCGGTTCCCATCTCCGACGGGAAGGGATCAAACAGGCTGGATGTCTTGAGCAATACATCCACGCTCTGATTGATGTTGCCCACAAAAACCATCGAAGCACTGGCCGCTTTTTCCTCCTTGCCACGGGCAAAGGAGCCGGAAGCCATATAGTCCTTCATGATCTGAACGCCATCTTTGTCCTTAAACTTGATACCGGCAACCTCGTCAAAGGCCACGCAGTCCCAAAGACCGACCAGACCTACGGTTTTGCGTCCCATATTGTAAAAGAGATTGGCAACGGTGGTTTGACCGCCTGACACCAGAATGCTGTTGGGAGAAATCTCTTTGTAAAGATGGGATTTGCCGGTGCTTCTCGGCCCCAGTTCACAGAGGTTGAAGTTGTTCTCCACAAGCGGCAGCATACGGATGATGAGTAGCCACTTCTCGCGGTAGGAAAGCGCATCCGGCTCCATGCCGATAGAGCGCAGCAGCACATCCATCCACTCATCCTGTGTAAACGCTTTACGCCCTTGTTTTAGTTCAGCAATGTCTACATGGGGCATTTGGATGGGCGTGAGCTTGCGAATACGGATCGGCGTTCCGTTCCGGTCTTCTTCCATGTACTCATAATCCAGTTGAACAATGCACCAGATACCACCGCAGAGCAGCCGGTCAAACTTGGCAGGATATTCTTCATCAATGGGAATGTCTTTCAGGCCGAGATTGGAGAACTCGGCCTCATAGTAGTCCCGCTTGATGTTCAGGTTTACCGTGATCTTGTCGATTACGGTGTAACTGCTCCGTTGTCGAAGAATGGAGAGGATCTTCTGCGCCTCATCCGGGCGAACAAAGTTGTCTGCAAGAATGCGCTTGACATTGTTCACCCCGTCCTCAACAACTTCTGGGTCATCTGAGCTGCAATACTGCCCCAGAAGGAACTCCAAAACATAGACCGGAACATTTGCTCCCTCTTTGATTTTCTTGGTCAAGTCCTTTCGGACGATCTTTCCATCGAATTGCTGCCGTAGCTTATCTTTGATTACAGACCGCTTATCTTCGGTCTCCATAAAATCAGCCATTGATACCGCCCCCTGTCATGCTCTATTCTCAAAACCCATAATCATCGGCAAACGCCAAGTCCATGATGACAGGGTGACGGAACATTTCAAGCCCTGTTGCATCGTCGTACACAACAAAGAAATACTGCTTGTCCTTGTCGTATTTTTTGTCCTTGAACTGGAACTTCATGCGGAAAATGCGCTTCTGTGCGTCCTGATCCCGGCTATCTGCAATGTAGCTATTCTCGTTGGAAATACGCTCGTTATCTTCGGATAGGAAGAACAGCCGGTAGGTCGCGGACTTCACTACATCGCTTACCGGCTCAGATTGGATGAAGTCCAGAATGGTGATCTTGTTGGTGATCTTACGCACCATGCTCACAAGTGCAATACCTGCATTCCGGGTCTCCATGTGGCCGCGCTCCATCTTGATGTCAAGCACCGGCACCAACATCTCCTGTGGAGAAGAGCCGCCGTGGACATAGTTCTGACCACCACCGGCCACCTTGAATACTTCGTCGCTGATGGGGAAAGACACCCATTTGGTGTCTGCGCTGCGCAGGATCGTTCCCATGCTTATGCTGGCAACACCATCCCCGGAAACCGGCTCCGATGCAACCACAAAGCGGCGGTTGACAAAAGCAGTCTTGCTTTTGATGCCGTCGATCTTGTCGCTCTCGGCCACCTTATCCCTCTTATAAATAAAGCCGTGATCTGCCGTGACGATGAAGCGATATGTATTGGCACTGGTGGAGATGCGCCGGATTAGGTCAATAATCTCCGAGGCCGCCTCACTGCAAGCCACAAAGACTTCATCCTCGGTGTTTGGCTTATCGCCTCGTGCGTCAATCTGGTTATGATAGACATAGACCACCTGTTTACCGGTAAAGACGCTACGCAGCTCCGCAACTTTCAGCGACTTGATGCTATCAAACTGCACACAAACTGCGTCTGCGTTGTACTTTTGCAGGATTGCTTCCCGCTCTGAGAGGTTATCGCAGGGCAGACCGTCTACCAGCACCTTGAAGTCATCAGTCATGGTCAGCTCGGTGTGTGGGAGCAGTGCCGCCATACCAAGGCGGGTATAGGAGGGCAGTACACTCAGCTGCACCTCCAGCTTTGCCGAGCACTTGGGATCGTCCTGCATTCTGCGGAACAGTTCCTTGCCCACTTCATAGCGCATGGCATCCGAGATGATCACTACGGTGCGCTCCTTGGCATTTTTGACATTCCGGGCATAGAAGTCCCGCTGCAAGGGCAGCTGCGTGAAGGCATCCGGTTCCTGCATGGCGTTATTCCACTTGGGCAGCAACGTCTCCAGATACTCGTTGGTGTAGATATTCTCCACAAGGTCGCGCAGCGGTTCAAAGCCCGTGGTGTCCTCGATCTGGTCATAGGAGGAGTAGAAGCGGCGGTACTCGTAGTCAAGCCCGGAGTCTGTCTCCTGATATTGCCGCAGGATGTCCTTGAAGCTGTCCGGGCAGTGATAATTTCCGGCTTGAATCATCTGGTATGCGCTGCTGAGCATCTGATACCGGCTTCCGGCCTTTTCTCCGAAGTGCATCTTGCTTCTCTTCTCACAGAGCTGTGGGATGGTCAACTCGTCCAACTTTGCACCGGTGTCCTCGGCCATCAGCCGCTCCACAAGCCATTTTATGAGGATCTGGTCAATGACAGCAAAGGTATCGCAGCCCACCAAATCCTCCGGCGGGTAATCGGAGAAAACCGTCTGTGCGTTCAGTCCCGCCGCGACATGAGCAGACAGCTCATCATACCGGTTGCGATACAGAATGTTGTTCATCAGGTTATCCATGAAGGCGATGATGTTACCGGCCTTGTAGGAGGAAAATACTTTCCACGGCTTCGGAAGCTCGGATGGCACATACTTGGCTGTATAAGTAACGAACATGGTCACAACCAGTTTTTCCAGCGTGGGTTTCACATCCGCATATCCGAAGTGCTGCTCGCACAACTTCCAGAAGTCGCTCAAAAGCCCATACTTCTCAATCTCAATCAGAAATTTGTTATCTTCCAGCGAACTGTCGGTCACCATGACCCGGATGACTTCCTCAAAGGAGCAAGTCCGGGTGCGGCAGATAGCCGACAGGAGACCGGTGATGATATTTTCCTCGTTGAAGTTCTCGATCTCCAGATCGTAGAAACGCTGCGTTCGCTCCTTGCTGGCAAAGAACTTTATGTATTTTTCGATAACTGGTTTGTACTTTTCATCAATTCCCAAGTCCACTGAAAGCAGTGAAGCACGGTCTGCGAAGAAGCGTTTAGAGTATAACAAGGTGTCTTCCAAATGATTATCTCGGACATCGGGCTTCGGGAAGGGCGCATAGACCAGATAATTGGTTGTGGTGTCAGTCCGCTCCAGAAAGAGTTTGGTGGCAAACTGGTTGTCCGGCTGCAAGAAGTAGACTTTGGCATTGTCCAGCGTCACATCCTGCATATCCTCCATGAACTCGCCGTTGTCATCGTACCAAAATACAAGCTTACGGGTATCCCCAGTGAACTCCTCATTTAGCCTGTTTATAATTTGAGTTAAACTTAATCCTGCCATATTTTATGTTCCTCAGATGATAAAATGTTTCTTTCTGGCTTGCTGTGGGGTGATTACAAACAGTGATCGGATTTTCCAGATTTTCATTTCATCCTTCAAATGCAACTGCAAGTCATCTCGAAGTTCTGGTTCCGGCTCCCAGTCCCCTTCCTGAGGATTGATTACTAATACCAAACTAATTTGAGTTTTAGACAGATCGGGATTAACCAGCTTCTCTGGTACTTTATCTTGGGAATATTGCTTCAGAAGAATATTCCCATAGAGAGAAAGAGAATGGCGCATTTTCAAAACAATTTCTTGTATGAACTCATCGTACCGTTTTTTCTTTTCCTCTTTCTCATTATCTGGAATGTCCTTCATAATCTGCCTTGGGCATGATTGTTTTGCTTCAAAGAAATAAAGCTTTTCTCCCTTTCGCAGAATAAATTCACAAGTTTTTATACCGTTTTGGCGCAGACTCTTTGTATACTGTTCGCTCGTTTCAATCTGAAAAACCTGATTTTCATGATATTCGCCAAATCGAAGCCCCGATTCCTCTATAATTACTCCCATCACAGCACCTCTGCAACTTCTTGCTTGTAAAGGTCGATCGATGCTTGAATGATAGAGTTTTCCGGCATTCCATCGCTGAGATTACAAACTTGAGGCTCTTTACCCTTGGCAAGAGAAATACAAGCTACTTCATCAGGATATTTTAATGCAATCAAATATAACTTTTTAATCACAAAATACGAATGGGTAGAAATAAATACTTGAATCCCCATTTCGTGAGAAATGTAAGAAATCATGTCGAGGAAATCGCAAATTGCATCTGGGTGCAGGGCAGATTCCAATTCGTCGATAAACAACACGGATTCCTTGTTTACATATCCATTGCCCAGCAAGCGATCCATAATTGAAATCTTCTTGACACCTTCTGATGTTGCACCAATAGAAAACTTCTGACCAGATTCATTTTTGTAAAACCACTTGCCGCTATTGTCATCATAGTCCACTTTTCCATTGATAACAGCACTCAGTTCTTTTCGCGCTTTTGAAAAAGCGGTGAAATTTTTTCCCTTGGAGGGGGCGATTCGGAGCGCTTTTACCAGATCATAATAGGTGTCATCAAACCCAAAAGACTTATCCACCTCTCGCGACTTCAGAATAACAGAAAAAAGCGAAAGGACTTCTTTTGCCGGGATAAAGATAGAATTTCCCTCTTTTTGAGCCTCCGGCGCAGTCACATTGACAACCTTTGTAGTAGTGCTCTGGGAAAACTGGTACTCAAGGCAGTTCTGGGGATGGTCCGTTTTTAATTTGAAGCGCAAAGACTCACTTGCGGAGCGGTTCACAATATCGCCTAACTTATCAACCTGAAATGTCCAGCGCAGCTTTTCAGCCAGAATCTCATTCATAGAGCGAACATCGTCTCCGCGCTTGTAATCCTCCATAGAGCGGACAGCAGAATACAGCGCCTTCAGCAAAAAGGTTTTGCCTGTTGCATTTTCGCCAATGATAAGGTTAATGTTGGAAAAATCAGAGCACTTAAATGGCGGAATATTTCCGTAGTTTTGCAGTTCAACCGCTTGGATCCTAAAACCCATCGTTGATTCCTCCCTTTCATCCAAGTTAGAGTTTCACTTTATATTATTGTGGCCCATCCGATTCTTTCAGATACACCAGAGAATAAGAGCACCTGCTTATTTTTCTTTTGCCATGATGCTTTTGGAATCTGCCAGGACCTCATAGAACTTGCCGTCCGCTGCGGTCTGTATCTTGCGGTAGTTGACCTTCACACCATCGTCCAAGTCCAGCTCAATACGGTTCAGGGCAAGGTGGGCGATCATCTCATCGTAATCGCGGCACTCCTTGAGCTGTTTCTGGAGCTTTTCCTTCCGTTTGGTGGAGACGGCCACTTCACGGCTATTCGTGCTGTGGTCGATCATATCCTGCATACGGCCAATCTCGGACTCGTAGACTCGCTGCATCTTGTGAAGGTAGTCCACGCGGAGGTTGCCGATGGTGTCCGGCGTGTAGCGATGGAGGTAGATCAGGGCCTTGAAGCCGTTCTGCTTGCCACTGTCAAACAGCCAGTAGATCGGACGTTTGCCGGAACCGGCGACGGAGTAGGTCTGGCAGTGATCCTTGAAGAAATCGTTCAGAAAATAGTTACGGATAATCTCCCGGCTGGTGCTGCCCTTATTGCCAAGGGCTTTTGCGATATAATCAAGGTTTGTTTCCAGTGTATCAGCACCGTACACTGCTTTCAGCCATGCACACAGGCGCGATACAATATCATCGTCCAGATATTCTTCATCGGTGATAGGGATAACATTGTCGGCATCCGGGAAGAACATTTCATCGACCACAACACCCTCATTGCGGTATGCACGTTCCAATTCATCAGCAGAAATCGTTCCGGGGCGGTCGTTCATCTTATCCACAAACGCCTGCAAGGAATACGGTTCTCCCGCAAAAAGCAGACCATCCTTGTAAATAGAATACCGGCCAAACATACAGCCCACGGCATAGCTGAGCAGGCTCTTGATGTCCCGCTGCAAGTCCGCCTTGCGCACGGTCACATCTTTCTCTTCCACCTCCGGTTTAAGCTCGTCCTGTAAGCCGTAGATGTCGATGAAGATACGATTGATTTTTTCTTCGTTCTCTCTCAGTTTATCGAAGCGGAGATTGCATTGGTATTCCCATGCTTGGTAGGCATCCTTCAAATAGTAGGATTGATGTATCCAATCAGGCTCAATTCGCAGTTTGGAGACGCTATGGCGGTATTTGCAGATTGGATGTTTCTCAAAATCACGGGAGATTTCAAAGCTATCCCAGTCCGTAGACGAGAGTTCAGTACAATCTTTGGCAATCTTCTCAATTTCACTTTTGTGTTCAAATACCTCAGACGGCAGAGGAATTGCACAAATATCTTGAAGCTGAAAATTCATCGTTGGTGCCAAAAAGTTCAAAAAGAATGTCGAAACCTTACTGTTTAGTACAGCAAGTATGAAAAATGAGTCTGATTCATCATTTTGAAGAATCGCGGTTTCTTGATACATCTGATTTTTACCTAAAATGCGGAAACTTGGTGAGCCTGATCCAATTTTCCCCCATGTAACACCGGGCATTCTCCAAAATTCTTCACGAATAATACGTCCCGCTGGGTTACTTCGGTAAAACTGACGAGCATTCTCTGACCAATCGATCACATTAACAATGTTACCATACCATCGTCTATACTCGCCGCCCATCGCACATGGCAACCACTTATATTCAAAAGCACCAATCTTATGAACATCAACTTCCCAAGAAAATAAGATGTATTTTGCATTATTAGTCGTTACATTTTTACCCTCTCCGAAGCTGTATTCTCGTATGTTGTGAGTAGACAGTGCGAACAAATCAAATATAGAATTACTTAGCCAATACGCAATCGGTGAGCCGGGAATCTTGGAGAAGTTGTCCTGCGCAGCGGTAAACCGGTTCTCTCCTGCCAGGAACATATCTTCTTTTCCTTGCTGAGAAGTCGGCTCAATCAGGCGACAATAGGTTCCCTTATAACCATCCACATGGTTTGCACAGCGCACAAAAGCGGTGGTCTGCACCACTTCTCCGCCAATTTCTTCAAAGGCTCTTGCGCCCAAATGTGCCATGTTGACGGTTTCGGTCAGCATCATCTTTTCCCGGAGCTTTTCAAAGCTGGAAAGGAACATCCAGCTATGCTGGGTGATCATTGCCTGATAGCCATTGTCGGCGGTCATAGTACGGCAGTGCTCAATAAAGACGGCAAACAGGTCGGCTTTGCTGTCCGGGTAATACTTCTTGACAAAATTGTTGACTTTTGCGCTCAGGTTGCTGATTCCGGCATAGGGTGGATTGGTGCAGGTGACCCAATACTTCCGTGCCATTGTCTCGCCGATATCAATAAGCCGATTCAGCTGCTCAGCGGTATCTTCCACGCCCACGCTGTCCATGCTGATCTGCCCTGCGGTATCTTCCGCTGCCACAAATCGGCGCAGCAAATCCCAGTTGTAGCTCTCCACATTCAGGATAGAGCCGTATTCCTTGGCATCGGTCAGGGTGTCCAGCAGACCCTCCAACTGCATTTTAGCGGTGTTCTTTTCCAAGTCCGAAAGGCCCGCCCCGAAAAACTTGAGGTGAGCCCGGTTGATGGAATTGCTCTCCTGAATGGCGTAGACGTGGCAGGTGTTTTCGCCGTTGAGGATGCGGCGGTTGTACTGCCGTGCCTTCATCATCACGGCGAAATAGGCAAGCTGGTAGGCACGGTCATCAATATCCAGACCATAAATGTTGTGTTCCAGAATGCTCTTTGCAGCATCACGCTGGCTGTAACCGGCACTCTCGTAAATCTGCATCAGCACATCAAAGGCATATACGAGAATATGACCGGAACCCATGCAGGGGTCGATGAGCTTGATATCCTCCGGGTTCAGGGCAGCGTACTCTTTACGAATTTCCGAAAGTTTTGCCTGTACCTCCGGCTCCTGCTGTGCTTCTTCCAGATAGTATTTCCAGTTTTCTTTCAGACCGCAATCCGGGTGTCCTTCCACCCACAGACGGCCAAGGCTATTTTCCACCATGTAACGGACGATCCAGTCCGGGGTGAACAGCTGGGTGGCTGCCGGAATGCGCTCCTTGGAGATCTTCACGTTCTTTTTCAGCAGAGCAAAGGCTGCATCCTTCGGTTCTGTGTTGTAATACTGGTACAGCCAGCCGATGATCTCCACCTGACCGCCCTTTTCGATGTTAAAATCATCCTCGTCGATGTCGTGGATGAGGTGATAGACCACGCCTTCCTGATCCACCACCGAGATGTTCAGCAGCACTTCGGTGTAGTCGCTGGTCTTCTCGAAGAGTGCGGGAAGGATCTCGTTCAGAGCGTTGCACTGCTTGATGAAGAGCAGCCGGAACAGCTCGTCCAGCGCATTGTCGGTTTTCAGCCGCAGGATGGTCTCTTGCTCATCCGGGGTGAAGTCCAGCTCGGCATCAAAGGGGGTTGTGACCAGATCAGGCTCCACCTTGCCGCTCTCCGAGGAGAGAACGCGGATGTGGGAGGGTAGATAGTCGTTGACCTCCATGAAGCGGATGGCAATGAGGCGGTTGAACCATGTGTAGGCCACCTCTTCCAATATGTATTTGTAGGCCGTAGAGTAATCGCTGTCCTTTTCCTTCTGGCGGAGGATTTCTACCAGCTTTTGACGCTGCCGGATGGCCTCGCCGGTGATGGAGTACGGTTCCGCAGTGCCGATGTCGTAGAACTCCATATTGGGGGTAGACTGCGGCAGGGCATTCTTAATGCCCTCCGCCGTAATGCCCATCAATCCGGCGCGGTACTGGATGTCCGCAATAAGCTTGTTCCGCGCCCAGATTGCAAAGTTTTTGATTGCAGTCTTATTCATTGGCCTTTACCTCCTCAAGAAGAGCAAGGACTTGTTTTCCTAAATTCTCCACAATTTCGGCATACTCTGTTATATCTTCTGCCTTAATAATCAGATGTTGTCCAACCTGATAGGAAACATCTCCACTTTTGGTAATATAGTCTTGATCTACAATGCCATCTTGGTGTTGCAGCAAGTGCCGTTGCTGAAAACATTTCCGCAGCTTTGCATATTGCGCATCCGTAATCCAATCATCGTAGCCCTTGCCGACCAGATCATGCCAAAGCTTATTTCCATCATCTAAGCGCTGAAACACATTTCTTTTCAAGGGTTTTGCCCCTTCAATCTGTGGGTAAACGCATTCACACAAGCGCTGAAATGCAACAACAAGATCTGGAACCGAAGTTTCCACGAGCGAGGTACAGGTTCGGGCTGCTTCATCTTTGCTAACAACTTCCAAGGCTTTTCGGACTACATCCAGATTATTGATTTTCGCCTTAACTTTATCGATGGTATTGAAGAATGTTAATTTTGCAGAGTTATGGCCACAGCAAGGACAATAAAATGCAGATCCAACTACTGCATAACGCGCACCACATTTTTCGCATTGGATTTTCTGCTCCATCTCTTCAAGTGCGCTGGCCGGAAGATTGATAAAAGATGTACGCCCAGAAAATTTCATAGACATTTTGATGAAACTCTTTCGAGGCTGTGAGCGATTGAACTCTCTGGCATCAGCTTCCAGAGCTTGGCCAATTTTTGCAGATACTTGGTTGATTGCCTGCTCTTTGGCTTGCTCAATCTGCTCTGTTGTCCACCAACTTCTGGAAGGAGCCGAATGACCACAAAACGGGCAGAAAACAGCTTCATCAGAGAACAAGTTCTTCCAGTCTTCTGCATTTACTTTGAATTTAGACAGACATTTTTCATTTGGACACTCTTTGTCATAGTATCCATCCTCATCAGGAAGCACATCCATCTTATAAGTCATTGTCCCATTTAGCTGTTCCAGCATTCTGAGCGTATTTCTAAACATAGCAGATCTCCTTAGAACTCCACATTCACAATCGTATCCTCATCCAGTTGCGCTTCCAGCGTTTCGCGCAAAACGGCGATATATTTGTCGATGTCCGCCTTGCTCTCCAGACGCCAAGAGGAAGTTCCAGTCATCATCTTGATGGAAACATTCTTGGTTTTGCGGATCTTCACAGGAGCAGGGGTAATCTCCACCTCATCGGTGGAAGTGCCGCTTTGCTTGGCTTCCTCGGCCTTGCGGCGAGCCTCTTCCGCTGCCCGCTGCTGCGCCAGCTTGTTGTCCAACGCATCCATCTCATTGAGCAGCCGGAGCTTGAGGGCATCCGCTTTGTCTGCATAGCTGCGGAGAGAGGAAACATTGTTGCAATGTTCCGCACCGTCCCGGATCTCTTGGAACTGTGCGAAGTAGGTGCTCCGCTTCTGGTCGTTGTATTCCTTGGTGGATAGGACTTCCAGCACCCTCGACCTTGCCTGATCGATGGAATCCAGCACAGGGGCGGATTCCTGCTGCAAAATCTTCACATAGCAGGACATGAACTTCTCCCGCAGTTCCGGCAGCTTGGGAATGTTGGCATAGGGCTTTTCCTGACCAACGATGGAGCGCATCTGCGCCACAATGTCCTCCAGTTCGGCGTTTACGATGTAGGTCTTGCTGTCATCGTAGATTGCCAGCATATCCAAAGCACGGGTGAAAATGGTCAGCTGTTCCCCAGCGAAGAAAGCCTTGATGGGTTCATAATCCTCGGCAAAGTCGTAGAAGTCATCCCGCTTCTTGGAGATTGTCGTAAAGAAGTCCATAGCAGACTGAATCTGCACAACAGCCAGCATCAGGTTCTTGCCGGTTTCCAGCACCTTCTTGCCGGGATAGCGGTGTTCCTTGTAGTAAACCTCCAACCGCTCCATCTCGTAGATGGTATTCTGTGCATACCGCTGGAAGTTCTTCATGATGTTGTCCTCATCCTCCGCCGAAGTAGTGGTCTGGAATACCTCCTTCATCACATCCCGGACAGCCTTTTTATCCTTATCCGGGACGCGGGTACGCTCTTCCATCAGCAGCTTCTCCACAAACGCCTTTTTGGTGATGAAGTCGATGATCTCTTCCTCGGTCTTGTTATTCAGGCTGACGGTTGCCCCGTTGACGGTGAAGGTCAGGTCGCCGCGCTTGAACAGGCGTGCAACCAGCCAGAACACATCGTCCTCCACAAACCCATAGGGGGCTTTCATGAAGCGATCCTTTACGCTCTTCATGGAGGTCTTCATGTGATTGCGGGTGTTGAGAGAGATAAAGCCCTGCACATCGTCCAGCGCGTGAGCATTGCTTTCGGTGCCTCCCTCCAGTCCGAGGGATAGCTGATTGCTGGTGTGGAGCAGCTTTCGGATCTCAGCCTCGCCCATCGGGGTGTCGATGTAGGACAGCTTGTGGTAGACCGTCTGCACCAGACGGCCAATGGCCTCATTGATCCGGGTGCCGACTTCCTTGCCGTTTACACGGGCAATATCGCCGTTGACATAGATGGTAGCCTCTTTCAGCGCCTCGGTTAGATAGAGCTTTGCGTTGGCATTGCGCTCACGCATCTCCACCCGCTTTGCTTCCTTGATGGTCTCATACTTCGCCAGCTGGGTGGAGGTGTTCTTGCGCAGGAAGCCTTCGATCTTCAAGTAGGATTGGACTTCTTTCAGGAACTCCGCATCGCCGGGAAGCACAACCAGAACTTCCTTGCCTTGACCGGACATCATACGAAGAGTGGCATCATCAGTGCTGCCGTCATACCAAGGAGTCAGAATACGAACTCCCACATCGTAGCTCTGGTTTGCCTTGTAAGGGCGGTCATCCACGGCCTGATTGAAGAAGAAAGCATAGCGGCCATTGAAGGCAGGGTAGGTGTATTTCTTGCCGGGGAAAATGTCCTCGAAAATCATCTCCGAAACCTTGGTGATGATCTCAGGAGTCTCCACATTCTCCTTTTCAATCTCGTTGTTGACTTCCTGTTCCTCATCGGTCAGGAAAACATAGATGCTGCCGTTTTTCTGCACAAGCATCTGCCGCATTAAGACCTTCAGCGCATCCTCTACGCGGCCTTTCAGCTCTATGCGGTCATCGTCTATGTTCTCAATCATCAGGCTGGTGATGTTTTCGATGTTTGCTTCAATCTCCAGCACATACTTGATCATGAAGAGGGTTTTTAGGACATTGATGGCAAAGACATCCTTATCCTTCTTTTCCGGGTTGATGTAGCTGTTGTCATAGGCGCGGATAATCACACCGCTATGACTGTGATCCAAGAAGTTTTCCAACGCATCATAGAAGCGATGGAATGGTACGATCACGCCCATCTCTTTGTTCATGATGTTGACGGCGGACTCCTTGAACAGCGCCAACATGGAACGCTCACCGCCGGAGAGATGTTTGCCAGATGCACCGTGGGTACGGATGGAGGTCAATACGCTGGAAAGCAAGTTAAACTGATACGGAACAAAGGGATAGACCTCTGCAAAGTCGGTTTCACTGGCATATAGCTTTTTCTCAGCCGTATCGTTGAAGACGATGAGGTTCTTGATAATGGTCGCCTTCTGCTCATAAAGCAGCCGGAGGGACTGTGCTGCCGCATCCGTCTTTTCGAGGATTCTCTTCTTGATAACCGCATCCACATTGGCAGAAGAGAGGGAAAGACGGGTGTCAAAGCGTCCCTGAATTTTGGAGAAGTCGTTACCCTTAACCTTGGTGATAGAGTCAATGTCCTGCTGGCTGGTCACGATGACCCATGCCTTGCCCACACATTCCTTGCCCAGTTCTTCGGTCACGGTCTGGAGGTTGAGCATGAGTTTGGAATCCTCTCCGATATACTGGCCGATCTCATCCACGAGGAAGACAACATGGTGGTTGTTTCCCTTTCTGTCAATGTAGGATTTGACACGCTTTGCGAAGTCTTCAATGCTGATGGTATACGGCTCCACGGCCTTTTCGCACCAGTTCCGCGCAGCAGCCTCGCTCATGAAATCCATCGAAACCAGTGCGTCAACAACGCTATCCTGAATGAAGTCGAAGTCCTGCCGGGATGTTTCCCACGGTTCGCCGTATTCTTCTTCAAAAGCGGCTTTGAACTCATCGTAGCGGCCTTCCTCAGAAAGGCGGCGCTCCAGATCAGCAACATGAGGGATAGAGCCGCAGAAGCCCTGCATCTGGTTGAAGACCTTTAGGAATACATTGACGATGGCATCCTTATTCTGCTTCCCCGTAGACTCGCTCTTGGAATCAATGTTGAACAGAATGACATCGGTAGGGGTCTCGGCAGCCAGCTTCATGTCGGCAAGCACTATCGGGTCGATAATCTTTTTATCGTCGATGAAGTAGTCCAGCGCCTTTTTGCCGCTCACCTGACGGTTCTCCAGAAGATAAGAGAGGATTTTCAGAAAGTGAGATTTACCGCTTCCAAAGAAACCGGAAATCCAGACGCCCATCTTCGGAGTAGTCCCCACAATGCCCTTCTTATAGGAAGCATAGAAGTCGGCAAAATGCTTTTGCAGTTCTCGGGTCACAACATATTCTTCAAGCTCCTGCGAGACATTGGAGTCCTCGTCCTGTCCAACGATGATAACGCCTTGAATCTCTCTGTCGATCTTTTTGGCAAACATTTCTTTAATCTGCATTGCACTACCCCCATCACTTCACAAGCCGGAAGGCCCTATAATAGTTATCGTCCTTAATCTCGTTGAAGAGAATCAATTCTTGCTCGTTGTATGTGCCGGGGAAAAACATAACCACCGGAGCGCGGAGGTAGGACTGATGAAGATTATTCAGCACATTGTGTGAGCGCAGGAGAGGATAACTTTTGCCCACTCCTGTCAGGAAGACGATGGCATTTTCCGGTGTGTTCTCCTGAATATACTGGACGATCAGACTGTCGTTTTCGCTAACCTTCATGGAGTTACTGACTGCCTTTACGATTCGCCCGAAGCCCCGCTTCTTCTCGAAGTCACAGCATTTCTCTACAAAATTCTTGCGCTCCAAAAAGTCAATGATAATGTCGTAGAGGTCGAAAACAACCAGTTGATATTCGTCGGTGCCTTTCAGATTTTTGTTCTTCATATATTCGATCCGCTCACGGACTTCCAGTTCCTTCTCTGGCGGATAATCAAAAATCCAGTAGTTGACCTCATTAGCTTTTCCACTGCTCTGCCGAAAGGAAGGCTTCTTGATTGCCGCCTCCATCGCGTCCAGCCGTGCTGTTGAATCCATTACTTCACCCCCGTCAATGCCTTCTCGTAGATTGCCATGTCATTTTGCTCCAACCAACGGGATAGCTCCGGGTCGAAGATTGGTTTCAATATAGTTCTGACCGTTTTCGATTTATCAATGATCCCGGCTTCGTAGAGCATTGTTTTATAACAACGACCCAAGCGAACCAAGGTTGCGTCCGTCCATCCGGCCACTTTTTTGTTTTGCTGCTGCTTGTCTTTGAAAAAGACGCGCACATCACTGTCTGTCAGCTCGTTGCTGCCGACGATCATCTTCTCCCGGATGACCTCATAGACAAAATCAAAGAAGAGTGTGTCATACGCCATTGCTGCAATCAACGCATAGAGTTTCTGTGTCGCAAGGTCGCCGGACAGGAAGAAGGGGATGAAACTCTGATCCAGCGATCTTATTCTCCCGGCTACCGTACTATAAATCTGATTGGAGCGCAGCGCGGTTGGTGCTGCAAAGATATTTTCGCTCTGTGCAAGTGCTTTTATCTCATCCATGCTTTTTCCGTCGTGAAGAAGCTGGACAACCTTGCGGAACTCGATAAACCAGAAGGACATCTTCACTGCGCCCGCGCTATATTCTTTTCTTTCCATCCTGCTGATTGTTCCTCCCCAATATTACTCTACACCTTGACCTGTCCCATTATCAGGACTGTCCGGTAGAATTTCCATAATATCATCAATCCCGCATCCGAGTTTGAGGCATATTTTCTCCAGCACTTCGACAGTTGTGTTCTCACCTTTTTCCAGCTTGCTCATGGTTGAGTAGCTAATGCCGACATAATCTCGGAACTCTTTTTTCTTCATATCGCGATCAATGAGAATCTTAAATAACTTCTTATAGGACACTGCCATGTCTTGCACCTCTTCTTCAATACTACAATGGTTGCAAAAGTACAATTTTATTATATCATATCTCACTGTGAAAAGCGAGAAAATTTATGCGAACGCATAATATTTTTGTCAGAAGAAAAGAACAGGAATTTGCCGAGTAGAGATTCTCGACAAACCCCTGTTCTTTTCATTCACGCTGAGCGTCTTTGTCTTTTTGTGTCTCTTGTTCTGGAGACAAGTTGAGGTAGCTGATGACATTTGCCCTGATAGTATCGATCTGTTTTGCCTGTTTCTTGAGGTTTGCCCGTTCTTCATAGAGTCGTTGTTGTTCCTGCGTAAGCTGCTCTTGCTCGGCTTTCAGCAATTTGAGGCTGGGCAGTTTTACATCTCCTTGAATGGCGAGGAGCGTGCTTCGCGCAGCCTCGAAAATCACCAGCTCCGCTTCGTGGGAAGAGCGGAAGGCAGCTTTGTCCTTCGCACGCTGGTAGGCTTCGTACACCGGCTTGAGCCTCTGGTAATTGCTGATGTTCTTTATGAGTGGCTGTACCTCCCGCAGCCGAGCCTCCACCGCGATCAGCTCGGTGCCAGTGCGATCATAAGAACTATGAACATCCTCGACTTTAGCCTCGAGATCAGCATACCGGAGAAGGTCATTCTCGGTGAGATAATTGATGGTACGGGCAGCTTGCTTGAGGTTGTTGATCTTTGCCCAATGTTCATATTCCTTGCTTTCCTGAGCTTTGATGCTGTTCTGGATGTCAATGATGAGAGAAATTCCTTTTCACTCTGTTTGCATCTGCTGCTTACGGGGATTGCGTCCAGAGATGCGCTCTTTGAGCCTTTCTTCGGAATAATTCTCCCCGATGGTTTTTGCACGGGTAAACCGCTCCTGCCCTTCGGCTCGGAAGGAGATGTACTTGCCCGGTTTGATTTCGTAACCGGCCTCATGCATCAGTTTTAGAAACTCATCCCAGTCATTTGCCGTAATGACCAAACGGTCTATCGTCTGTCGGAGCTTCTGCTTCCAGCTTGTTCCGCGCTTGGCCTCGGTGTATTCCTTGTAGTCCATACCCTTGTTTTGTGAGGGGGAAATTACAGACAGCCCATGCTCTTTGCAGATAGCGTCGCTAAGTTGGCGCAGCTCCCGGTATGTCCTTTTGTTGCTCCGGTAGCTGTGATAGTCTACGAAGTTCACGGCATTGAAGATAATGTGATTATGGAACGAATTTTGTCAAGGAATATTTTATCTGGTAATCCTCCTGCTTCATCGATATTGTGAATAATATCTGCTATATCATTTCTGTTTGCTTTTTCATTTTATTCACATTACCTAAAAAAGCAGGAACTGTTGCAGGTTTTAGAATCTACAACAGTTCCTGCTTTTGCAGTAAAAAATATCGTTATATAGCTTTTGAGCCTTTTTTATTTCAATTCTATACAACTTCTTTTTACTTTACAAATCTTATCTGTCTTAAAGGCCGTCCATATTGACTCCGTATCATTTATTCTATTTCGTATATTCGCTTCATTTTGATATATTTCTATAAATCCGGCTATAGAGTCTATTGCCTCAAAAAGAAACTTTTTTTTATTAGTTTCAAGTAATATTTCTACATCAGAATGTATATTCCATTGATCCATTTCATTTTCCCATGAAACATCATCAGAGAAAATCAAGATTCTATTTATTTCTTCCTCTATAGTTATTGATAAGTAATTGAATTCGTCCTTCTTTTTTTCATCCTTTTTTACTTCAAATTGAACATATTCATCACCATCAATTTCTACACTTGAACGACAACAAATCTTTATTTTTTCATTTTCCATTTCGAGTATAACTTCAAACAGATCCATTCCATCTACGATGGTCAATTGTTTTGGCATTCCTCGAACAAATATTCTTTTAATTTTTTCCCCAATTATATTTTCAAATATCTTTATTTCCTTTTTTGTCATCTTTTTTGTTATGGTATACAACATATTTCCCTCCTATTATGGAACAAAATGTATTTTCTGTCGTTTATAAGTGTTCCCCTTATTTATATCAATAGCAGGTGTTCCATCAGAATGCGATTTTGATCTATAGGTTATCTTAGTTCCATCTTCAAGGGTTCGAACTTTTCCATTTTCTATTTCTTGTTCATCTACATATCCTTTTGTTTTTTCTTCAAAGAAACGTTTAGCTGCCTCATCTCCTCCTGATATATTCCTTACTTTACTATTTCCACTTTGTCCTACTTCTCCAAAATATCCTGACTCATTAAGCTCGAATTCTTGCTGTTCTTCTGTCTGAGATTTATTTGAAGTTTTTTTAGGTTGCGTATCGGGAGTCGGAGTATTCTGTGGAATGGTTGCAGGTGCAGGCCCGCAAAGTGAATTCGAAGTAAGAATATGATCCCGTTCTTGTTTCCATTCAATTTCCCGTCGTTTCTTCTCTTCTTGCCTTCTTAATTTCGCAGTTGGCGAATTATATGCTTTATAAAAATTCTTTATTGTCCGTATTCCTGCACTTATACCTGAAATAATCAAACCAACACCTAGTAACGTATCCTTAATTACTTTAGGGCCTATCAATGCTCCAAGTATAGATTCTCCTGTCGGATCAATATAATTCACACCATTGTTTCGACAGTACAAATAACGATTAAGCAATATGGGATATCCTGCAGTACCTCTAACAATATCTTTTTGCTCAAATCTACCCAATGCAGGCTCATACTGTCTGGCTCTCAGGTTAATCATGCCCGTCGCTGCATCGTAGGCTTCGGCGTTATAGGAAAAGCCGCTCACCTTCTGCGCGCCCATCTGCTCACCGAAAGCAGTATACAAGAAGGATTGCACCTTCACAGCAACATCCGGCAGGGCGGAGGATACCTTTTCGCCCGCAACAGGCGCAGTCACCGTCTGCACAACCGAACCGCGTCCGTCATAGACATAGCTGGTCTTGCCGTCTGCCGTATACGCCGCAATGCGTTCCAAGCCGTAGGCATAAGCGGTTGTCGCCGTATGACCGTTCGTTTCCGTCCGGGTTTCGGAGATCACCTGATAGTATTCCTGCGTGATATCGTACAGATAATCCGTCGTCGCCCACGCCAGTTCTTCCGGCACGTCCGCCGCGTCGTCCTGTGCCTTCATGGCAACGATTTCCGGCAGTCCGGCAATATTCCCGCGAAGCAGTTCTTCAAGCGTGGAGCGAGATGCGTCGCCCGTTTCTTTTTTGCTCAGGCGCATACCGTTTGCATCGTAGGTAAACTGCTGCTGATATCCGTCATACCCGACGTAGGAGGTGAGCTGATCGAGCGCGTCATACGCATAGCGATCCGTCAGCTTGCCGTAGGTCTTGCTTGTCAGCGTCTTTTGAATCAGGCTGCCGTTCTTATCATAGCTGTACGCAATCTTGCTTTGACCGTTGGTCATGCCCGTGAGCTGATTGGCCGCATTATACGCCATTTTCAGTGTCACGTTCTGGCCGTCCGTCCCGGTAATCGCCTTTTCCAGCATGTTTCCGGCCTTATCATAGGCGTAGCTTTCGCCGTAGCCCGTGCTTTGCAGGAAGCTGGTCAGCTCTCCGAGCGCGTTATACGCATAGCTGTTTTCCGTCTCCGTTCCGTTTTCCGTGCGCTTTTCGCCCGTGATGTAGCCGTTCCTGTCATAGCTGTAACGGAACGCAATGTCGCTTGCGCCGCTGGTGGCCTGCTCCGTCAGGTTGCCTACGCTGTCATACGCATAGCGCGTGGTCATGTTCCCGGAAACCGTCTGGATTCTTCTGCCCACCGCGTCGTAGACGTAGCTCGTCGTTTCGCCATCCAGCCCCATAACGCCGACCATTCGGTTCATCGCGTCATAGGTATAGCTGACCGTCCTGCCGTCAGGATAGGTCATGGACGTTTTGTTGCCGTATGCGTCGTAGGTATACGAAACCACGTCTCCATTGACATTCTCCACGGAGATCAGGAATCCCTGCTCATTGTACTGATAGCGAATCGTTCCGGCTTCGCTGGATACCTCTGTGAGCTTTCCGATTTCGTTGTAGCTGCTCGTGACGCTCTGCCCGTCTCCGACGTTCTGACGGGTCAATGCGCCCGTTTTGTCGTATTCAAACGTCATCACCGCGCCGTCCGCCTTGGTGACGCTGCTCAGCCATCCCTCCGGCGTGTAGGCATACTGCACCCTGTTGCCCAGCGCGTCGGTTTCGCTCGTCAGGTTTCCGTCCTTGTCGTAGGTGTACTTCGTCGCATGGCGCAGCGCGTCCGTCACCTGCACAATATGATCCATTGCGTCATAGGCATAGCTGGTTTTGCCGCCCAGCTCGTCAACAACCGCAATCAGCCTGTTGGCCTTGTCATACTGGTATTGCTTAGCGTTGCCTTCCGCATCCGTTTCGCCGGTAATGTTGCCTGCAAGGTCATAGCTCAGGCTTTGACTTGCACCGTTGGCATACGTCACCTGCTCCAGCAGGCTCTCAGCCGTGTAGCTGAACGTCGTCTGGTTGCCCAGTTCATCCGTCTGACCGACAAGGTTGCCCAGCGCGTCATAGGCATACGCGGTTTCCGTCCCGTCCGCCGCAATCTGCCTGACCATGCGTCCGAGCAGATCGTATTCGTAGGCCGTCGTCTGTTCGCCCTGCGTCATGCGAACGACGTTTCCGCTTTCGTCATACGCGTATGCTGTCGCCAGCCCCGTGCGCGGCGTAGATTGAACCACACGGCCCAGTGCGTCATATTCGGTTACGTCCTTCGTTCCATCCGGGTAGATGATCTCCGTCGGATTGCCGTTCAGGTTGTAAGACAGCTTTATGCAGCGCCCTTCCGCATCCGTAACCGAGGAAACGTTGCCCATTGCGTCATACTCGTACAGGCTCTCGTTTCCGTTGGTCACAACAGAGATCAACTGGCTGTTTTCGTCATAGCCGTATTCGGTCACAAGCCCGGTTGCGTCCGTCTGCATCGTCAGTCTGCCGGAAATATCGTAGGCATACTGCGTAACGGCGTTGCCCGGCGCTGTGATCTTGGTCACGTTGCCCAGAGCGTCGTATTCAAACAGCGCTTTCTGTCCCAGTGCATCGGTGATCTCGCTGACCAGTCCTGTCTTGCCGTAACGGTATCTCGTCGTGTGCTTGTTGGCATTCGTTTCGGAAATAACGCGTCCTGCTTTATCGTAGGCCGTCGCCAGCACACCGCCGTTCTTCTGAATAGCCGTCGTCGCGCGCCCGTTCTTGTCGTATTCCAGCCCGACGGCCTGTCCGAGCGCATCCGTCATGCCGATGAGATTGCCTGCCGCGTCATAGCTGTATGTCGTCGTATGGCCCAGCGCATCGGTGGTTTCGATGAGATTGCCCACGCAGTCATACGCATAGACAATTTTGCCGCCATTGGGCGCAATTTCCGCCGTCACGCGATTCAGCGCGTCGTATTCATACGCCGTCACATTGCCCAGCGCATCCGTCACGGAGAGCAGATTGCCGTTTGCATCGTAGCTGTACGCCGTCGCCGCGCCCATCGGGTCGGTGATTGCGATGATTCTGCCCAGCAGGTCATATTCAACGGTCGTTTCGCCGCCAAGCTCGTTGACTTCGCGAATGACGTTTCCGCTTTCGTCATAATCCGTTCGGATGGTCGCGCCGTTGGGCAGCGTCCGCTCGACCATGTT